>Ga0207866_1000019_pt1 | contig 251567 bp, 225 predicted proteins | sample HigsolmetaAR203D_FD_184835 | JGI IMG/M metagenome (GOLD analysis project Ga0207866, IMG submission 184835) | Ionic liquid and high solid enriched microbial communities from the Joint BioEnergy Institute, USA - AR20-3-D (SPAdes) (version 2) ... | reverse complement strand
TGCGGCTCGGGACGGTTTCCGGCGCCCCGACGCAGAAGCAGTTGCGGGACAAGCCGGTTCCCGGCCGCCCGGACTGGGATTCGTATCGGAACAGTCACCGCATGATGCGGGAGCTCAAGGCGCTGGCTGCCAGCCTGATGGAGCAGGCGTCTTGAGAAAACGGAGGATTGCATTTGATACCGGCGGCATGCAGATCCATACGGCATGAAACCCGATCATTTGTCTTCCGGCTCTTCGTTTGTGCTTCGCCGGTTCGCATCCGGCCGGCATCGGGTGGTCGGTGTTGCCTTTTTTTGTTCTCAGTCCAGGTTGTGAGGAGATTGCTTTTGCTGAACGAAGGGGATAAGGTCGGATTGTCGCGTGGATCTTCCGCTTTTTTGCTCTTTGGAGCAACCGGGACGTTCTTCTGTTGATACTTCAGTTGATCGAAGGGGATAAGATCGATATGCACCGTGTTGCCGTGATGTCCGCTTGTTGAGCGACGGGGATATGATCAATAAAGGGCGGGAAAGCCCACCGGGTCGTCGACAGGCAAACGAGAACCATACGCCGATACACAGAAAAATAAAGCTATACAAAGAAAAACAAAAATGATAGTATGGTTTCAGAAACAAAACAACATCCGTTTCGGAGGGAATGGCAACAATGGTGCAAAATTTGTGGGATCCGTCCGCGGCTTCGCGGCTTGCGGGCGGTCTTGATGAACTCGTCTATCGATCGAATCTGCTCGGGGCCGATCGGAGGGTCTGCAACTGGGGCGGCGGCAACACGTCCAGCAAAATGATCGTCAAGGACTTCCGCGGCCGCGATATCGAGGTGATGTTCGTCAAGGGCAGCGGTTCGGACCTGGCGACGATGAAGGCGCACAACTTCACCGGTCTGCGCATGGACGACATCCGGCCGCTGTTTGAGCGGGACGACATGACCGACGAAGAGATGGTCGCGTACCTGGCCCATTGCATGATCGACGCGAAGCATCCACGCGCGTCCATCGAGACGCTGCTGCACGCGTTCCTGCCGTTCAAACATGTTGATCACACGCATCCCGACGCGATCATCAGCATTTGCTGCGCGGACAACGGCAGGCAGATCGCGGAGGAGATTTTCGGCGACCGGTTCGTCTGGGTTCCGTATATCCGCCCCGGCTTCAAGCTTTCGAAGATGATCGCCGAAGGCGTGCTCGCCAATCCGAAGGCCGAGCTCGTCCTGATGGAGAAGCACGGTCTCGTGACGTGGGGCGATACGGCGGAGGCATGCTACGCGCAGACGATTCGCATCATCAATGAGGCGGAAGCGTTCATCGGGGCGCGCGTCGACCAGGCGAAGCTGTTCGGCGGACAGAAGCACGCGCCGCTGCCGGCCGAGGCGCGCCGCAGGATCGCCGCCGAAGTCATGCCGGCCGTGCGCGGCGCGGTGAGCGGCGACAAGAAGATGATCCTCACATTCGACGACGAAGACGATGTGCTCGCATTCGTCGGCGGGGCGGATTCGCCGGAACTGTCCCAGGTCGGCGCCGCCTGCCCGGACCATCTTGTCCATACGAAGGTGGTGCCGCTCTTCGTCGACTGGACGCCCGACGAAAACGACGTCGAAGGCCTCAGGAAGAAGCTGGTCGACGGCATCGCCGCCTACAAGGAGCAATACAAAGCCTATTTCGAGCGCAACAAGAACGAAGGCGACGTCATGTTTGAAGCGGCGCCGCGCGTCATCCTGATTCCGGGCGTCGGCATGATCAACACCGGCAAGAGCAAGGCGATGGCGAATGTCAGCGGCGCGCTCTACCACCGCGCGATCGCCGTCATGCGGGGCGCCACGGCGCTCGGCCGGTTCGTGTCGCTCACCGAGAATGAATCGTACAATGTCGAATACTGGCCGCTTGAACTCTACAAGCTGACGCTTGCGCCGCCGGAAGCGGAATTTTCCCGCCAGGTCGCGTTCATCACGGGCGGCGCGGGCGGCATCGGCAGCGAGACGGCGCGCAGGCTCGCAGCGGAAGGCGCGCACGTCGTGCTCGCCGACCTCAACCTTGAAGGCGCGCGGAAGGTGGCCGACGAGATCAACGCGAAGTACGGCGAAGGCCGGGCGCTGGCCGTGAAGATGGACGTCACGAAGGAAGCGGACGTGCAGGCCGCGTACGCGGAAGCCGCGCTGTATTATGGCGGCGTCGACATTCTCGTGAACAACGCGGGGCTTGCCACCTCCAGTCCGTTCGAGGAGACGTCGCTTGACGAGTGGAACCTGAACATGAACGTGCTCGGCACCGGTTATTTCCTCGTCGCGCGCGAGGCGTTCAAGGTGATGAAGGAGCAGAACACGGGCGGCAGCATGATTTTCGTCGGTTCGAAGAACTCCGTCTACGCGGGCAAGAACGCGACCGCCTACAGCGCGGCCAAGGCGCTCGAGGTGCATCTCGCGCGCTGTATCGCCGCCGAAGGGGGACCGCTCGGCATCCGCGTGAACAGCGTGCTGCCGGACGCGGTGCTGCAAGGCTCGCAGATTTGGAACAGCGCATGGCGGAACGAGCGGGCGGCGGCGTACGGCATCGAGCCGGATCAGCTCGAAGAGTATTACCGCAAGCGCACGACGCTGCTCGTGAACATCTATCCGCGCGACATCGCGGAAGCGATTGCGTTCTTCGCCTCGTCGAAGGCGGCGAAGACAACGGGCTGCATGCTGACCGTCGACGGCGGCGTGCCGGCGGCGTTCACCCGATAAACGGCACCATTCACAAGGAGGGGTATCCGTGTACAAAGGTTTCGGCCACAACCACTGGATCATTCCGGACGGCTACATTCCGGAGACGAGCAGCGGCGTTCTGGTCAGCCACGAGTCGGTCTGCGTGCTGAACGCGTCGTCCGAGGAGGCGCTGCTCAGGTTCACGATCTATTTCGAGGACCGCGATCCGATCGAGGACATCCCGTATGTCGTGCCGGGCCGCCGGACGAAGCACATCCGCACGAGCTCGCTGGCCAAGGACGGCCAGCGGATTCCGGAGGGCGTTCCGTACGCAATCGAGGTCCGCAGCGATATACCGGTCGTCGTGCAGTACAGCAGGATGGACGCGACGCAGGCGGAGAACGCGCTGATGTCGGTCATGGCATACCCGGTGAAATAAGGAGGAGCGGCGAATGGAACGGAAGATCGAACAGGCATACGAAGCGGCGAGGGAACTGTACGCGGCGCACGGGATCGACACGGACAAGGCGATCGAGCGGCTTGGTTCCATCAAGGTTTCCGTGCACTGCTGGCAGGGCGACGATGTGCAGGGATTCCTCTTCCGGGGAGGCGAGCTGGGCGGCGGCCTGGCCGTCACCGGCAATTATCCGGGCGCGGCGAGAACGCCGGACGAGCTGCGCTCGGACCTCGAGAAGGCGCTGTCGCTCATTCCCGGCAAGCACAAGGTGAACCTCCATGCGATTTACGCCGACACCGACGAGAAGGTGGATTTGGACGAGCTCGAGCCGCGGCATTTTCAGAGCTGGGTCGACTGGGCGAAGGATCAGGGGCTCGGCCTCGATTTCAACCCGACGTGCTTCTCCCATCCGAAGGCATCCGACGGCTTCACGCTGAGCCATCCCGATCCGGCCGTCCGCCGTTTCTGGATCGACCACTGCAAGGCGTCGCGCAAGATCGGCGCGCATTTCGGCGAGCAGCTCGGGCAGACGGCCGTCACGAATGTCTGGATTCCGGACGGATTCAAGGACGTCCCGGCCGACCGGCTCGCCCCGCGCATCCGGCTGAAGGAGGCGCTGGACGAAGTGTTCGCCGAGCCCATCGACCCGAAGGTTCATCTGGACGCGGTGGAGAGCAAGCTGTTCGGCATCGGTTCGGAGGCGTATGTCGTCGGATCGCATGAGTTTTACATGGGATACGCCATTCAGAAGGGGACGCTGCTCTGTCTCGACGCGGGCCACTTCCACCCGACCGAGAGCATCGCGGGCAAGATGTCGGCGCTCTCGCTGTTCACAAGCGGCCTGCTGCTCCATGTGAGCCGGCCGATGCGCTGGGACAGCGACCACGTCGTCACGCTGGATGACGAGACGCAGGAGATCGCCCGCGAGCTTGTGCGCTGCAATCTGCTCGATCGAACGCACATCGGCCTCGACTTCTTCGATGCAAGCATCAATCGCGTGGCCGCCTGGGTCATCGGAACGCGCAGCACGCTGAAAGCGCTGCTCAAGGCGATGCTGGAGCCGGTGGAGCGGCTGAAGCAGGCCGAGCTCGAAGGCGACTATACGATGCGGCTCGCGCTGACGGAGGAGTTCAAGTCGTATCCGTTCGGCGCGGTGTGGGACTACTACTGCGCGAAATCGGGCGTTCCCGTGCGCGAGACGTGGCTTGACGACGTGCGGGCCTACGAGCGGAACGTGCTGGCGAAGCGCGAAGGATAAGGAGGCGGATTCGGCATGGCGGTGCTGGCGTTCGATCTCGGCGCCGGGAGCGGCCGGGCGCTGATCGGCCGGCTGACGGACGGCCGGATCGAGGCGGAGGAGATTCATCGCTTCCCGAACGATCCGGTTGCCGTCGGCGACCGGCTGCATTGGGACATTCTCCGCCTGTACCATGAAATCAAGCAGGGCCTGCTGATCGCCGGGCGGCGGGGCGAGGAGATCCGGAGCGTCGGGATCGACTCGTGGGCGGTCGACTACGGACTGCTGGATAAGGGCGGCGAGCTTCTCGGCAATCCGTACCATTACCGGGACAGCCGGACCGACGGGATGATGGAGAAGCTGATCGGGCGGATCGGCGCCGACGAGATTTTCAGGCGGACCGGCATCCAGTTTCTGACCTTCAACACGATCTATCAGCTTTACGCGATGAAGGAAGCGGATCATTCCGCGCTGCGCGCGGCGCGCCGTTTCCTGATGATTCCCGATCTCATCCGGTATTTCCTGACCGGCGAGGCGGCGAACGAGTTCACGAACGCGACGACGACGCAGCTTTTCAATCCGGTGAAGGGCGACTGGGACGAGCGGCTGCTCGAGGCGATCGGCATTCCGCGGGACTGGTTCGGCCCCGTGCTCATGCCCGGGGCGCCGGCGGGCGAGCTGCGGCGCTCCGTGCAAGCGGAGCTCGGCCTCGGAGCGGTGCGCGTCACGGCGGTCGCCGAGCACGACACCGGCTCGGCGGTGGCGGCCGTGCCGGCGGAGAGCGACTCGTTCGCTTACCTCAGTTGCGGCACCTGGTCGCTGCTCGGCACGGAGGTGCCGGAACCGGTGCTCACGGAGGAAGCCCGGAGTCTGAACTTCACGAATGAAGGCGGCGTGGACGGCACCTACCGGCTGCTGAAGAACATCATGGGGCTGTGGATCCTGGAGGAGTGCCGCCGCTCCTGGAAGCGGGAGGGCCGGGAGGCGTCCCACGCCGAACTGCTCGCCCGGGCCGGGGAGGCCGTGCCGTTCGCCGCGCTGATCGATCCCGACGATCCCTCGTTCCTGCCGCCCGGCGGCATGCCGGAGCGGGTGCGGGCCTATGCGGTCCGCACGGGGCAGCCGGCGCCGGAGACGCACGGCGCCATCGCGCGCTGCGTGCTCGAGAGCCTCGCGCTGAAATACCGCCATATTCTCGAGCAGACCGAGCGGCTGTCCGGGCGGAAGTTCGACAAGCTGCACATGGTCGGCGGCGGCATTCAGAACCGGCTGCTCTGCCAGTGGACGGCGAACGCGATCGGACGCCCGGTATGGGCGGGTCCGGCCGAGGGAAGCGCGATCGGCAATCTTGCGGTACAATGGATCGCGTTGGGGGATCTCGCGGATATCCGCGAAGCGCGGAAGGTGATCCGCGATTCCTTCCGGGTCGAGGTGTACGAGCCCGAACCGGGCTCGGCGGCCGCGTGGGAGGAAGCGTACGGCCGCTGCGTCGCGCTGTGGGAGCGCGTCACGGCAGGCTGAGGGATTTTTTACGGACGGGATGGTGAGCGTCATGCTGGCTGCGGAACGACAGGAATATATCGTGCGGGTGGTGAACGAGCGCGGCAGCGCGCGCGTCTCCGAACTGGCGGAGCTGTGCGGCGTCACGGAGGAGACGATCCGCCGGGATCTCGACCGGCTCGAAGAAGCCGGACGGCTCAAACGGTCGCACGGCGGCGCCGTCAGCCTGCGGGATTCGGACGCGGCCGGCGGGCAGCAGGAAATCCCGTATTACGTGCGTGAAATCACCCATGCCGAAGAAAAGCGGCGGATCGCGGAGGAAGCGGCGCATCACATCCGTCCGGGCGAGCGCATCCTGCTGGACGGCAGCTCGACGGCCTGGTACGTGGCCCGCATTCTGCCGGACATGCCGCTGACGGTGCTCACCAATTCGGTCAGGGTGGCGGCGGAGCTCGGCGGCAAGGAGAAGATCGAGGTATTGACGACGGGCGGTTTGATGTCGCACCGTTCGCTGTCGTTTGTCGGTCCGCTTGCCGAGCGCGCATTGGACGATTTTCATGTCGAGAAGGCGTTCCTGTCTTGCAAGGGCATTCATCCCGAGCGCGGCATCAGCGAATCGACCGGTCTCCAGGCAGAGATTAAGCGGAAGATGGCCGCAATCGCGGATCATGTGTATTTGCTGGCGGACGCCAGCAAGTTCGGCGTGCAGGCGTTTGCGAGGGCGCTCGATCTGGGCGCCGTCAAGACGATCATTACCGACCGCGGGCTCGACGGGACGACGGCCGAAACGTTCCGCGCGCTCGGCATCGAGGTCATTGCCGTATAGCCGGGAGGTGCACCCTTGAAGATCTCACTGTTCATTACTTGCATATGCGACGCGATGTATCCGGGCGTCGGCGACGCGATGGTCCGGCTGCTGGAGCGGCAAGGGGTCCGGGTCGATTTTCCGGAAGTGCAGACCTGCTGCGGGCAGCCGGCCTACAATTCGGGCTATTGGGACGATGCCCGCGCCGCGGCACGCACCGTGCTCGATGCGTTCGACGACAGCGACTTCGTCATCGCACCGTCGGGCTCGTGCGTGTACATGCTTCATCATTATCGTGAGTTGTTCCGGGACGATCCGCAGCGCCTGGAGCAGGCGAAGCGGCTTGCGGCCAAAACGTACGAGTTCTCGCAGTTCCTCGTCAAGGTGCTCGGCGTGCGCGATGTGGGGGCTTATTTTCCGCACAGGGTGACGTACCATCCGTCCTGCCACGGCAGCCGGCTGCTCGGCGTGAAGGACGAGCCGCTTGAGCTGCTCTCCGCGGTGCGGGGACTCACGTTTGCGCCGCTGCCCTACGCCGAGGATTGCTGCGGGTTCGGCGGCACGTTTGCGGTCAAGATGGCGGACATTTCGGGCGCGATGGTCGCCGAGAAGGCGGAGCATGTCGCGGAGACGGAGGCCGAGGTGCTGACCGGGCTTGACATGGGCTGTCTCATGAATATCGGGGGCCGGCTCCGACGCAACGGCGCGAACATCCGCGTCTTGCACCTGGCGGAGCTGCTTGCCGAGGGGGTGGAGCGCGCGTGAGTCCGGATGAGCACGGCACGGTGAAGGAAAGGGCACAGGAGGCGCTGGAGAACGATTTTCTCCGCCAGGCCGTCCGCTTTACGACGGAGCGGCTTCGCACGGGACGCCTGCAGGCGGCCGATGAGCACGGCAACTGGGAGGAGTGGCGCGAACGCGGCCGGCAGATCCGGCTGCATACGATCGCGCATCTCGACTACTATCTGAACCGGTTCGCGGAGAACGCGCGGGCGAACGGGGCGCGGGTGCATTTTGCCCGGACGGCGGAGGAAGCGGTGCGCATCGTGCAGGACATCGCGCGCAACGTACGGGCGAAGACCGTCGTCAAGTCGAAGTCGATGGTGACCGAGGAGCTGCATCTGAACCAGGCCTTGTCGGAGATCGGCGTCAAGGCGATCGAGACGGATCTGGGCGAGTACATCATCCAGCTCGCCGGCGAGACGCCTTCGCACATCATCATCCCGGCCATCCACAAGAACAAGGCGCAGATTGCGGACGTCCTCTCCGGGGAAGCGGGGGAGAAGCTGCCGCCCGACACGAAGGTGCTGGCCGGCTTTGCGCGCAGGCGGCTCAGGGAGGAGTTCCTCGGGGCGGACATCGGCATGACCGGCTGCAACTTCGCGGTGGCGGAGACGGGTTCGATCTGCATTTTCGAAAATGAAGGCAACGCGCGGATGGTGTCGACCGTGCCGAAGGTGCAGATTACGCTGATGGGGATGGAGCGGATCGTGCCGACCTGGGCGGATCTCGAAGTGATGGCGACGCTGCTGCCGCGCTCGGCGACCGGCCAGAAGCTGACGGTCTACCTGTCCGGCATCAGCGGACCGCGGCGCCCGGAAGACGGCGACGGGCCGGAGGAGCTGCACATCGTCATCGTCGACAACGGGCGGTCGAACCAGCTCGGCGATCCGGAGTTCCAGGAGCTTCTGAACTGCATCCGCTGCGGCGCCTGCCTGAACGTGTGCCCGGTGTACCGGCACATCGGCGGCCACGCCTACGGCGGCCCGTACAGCGGGCCGATCGGCGCGGTGCTGACGCCGGCGCTCAAGCGAAACGTCGCGGAATGGGACGACATCGCGAATGCCTCGAGCCTGTGCGGCGCTTGCTGGGAGGCCTGCCCGGTGAAAATCCCGCTGCACGACATGCTCGTCTACCTGCGGCGGCGCAAGGCCGAAAGCCCGCACCGCAGCGTGGGCGAGGCGGCGGCGATGAAGGCGTACGCCTTCGCGATGGCGAGGCCGGGACGCCTCTCGGCCGCGCTGAAGCTGGCGAGGTTCGGCCAGCGGTTCGTCGGCAGGGACGGCGAGATTCGCGCGCGCATCGGCCCGCTCGGCGGATGGATCAGGCACCGGGCGCTGCCGATGCTGCCGGAAGAATCGTTCCGCGAACGATGGAAGAAGCGGCAGGCCGGCAAATCGAAGCCGCTTGATCCCGCCGTGAAGGAGCGGCTGCGCGCGGCGCTGGCGGCGCGCGGCGCGGCCGGCGGCCATGCGGCCGGGGCTGCGGAGCGGGCCTTCGCGGCGCGCGGAGAGGCGCAGCCGCCGGATCGGGAACCGGCGCCGGCGGCTTCCATGCCGGACGACCAGCGCGCGATGCTCGGCCACATCGCGCAGAAGCTGGGCCGTCCGCTGCTCAAGGCGCCGCCGGCCCGGGCGCTTCGCGGCGCGCCGGATTTCTGGCAGTCGTTCGCGCTGCCCGGAGACGAGCGCCGCGAGCGGTTCGCCGCCCTTTTCCGGGCGGCCGGCGGCCATGTGGCGAGCGCGCCCGATCTGCGCGCGGCATCGCGCTACATCGCGGAGCAGGCGGCCGCGCGCGGCGCATCCCGGCTGCTGCTGCAGGATGCGCCGGAACTGGCCGCCCTGGCGCTCGACGCCGCGATGCCGGACGCCCGCATAAGCGTCTGGAACCGCGATCCGCACACGGACTGGATCGCGGAAGCGGCCGCGGCGGACATCGGCGTCGTACTCGCCGACGGCGCCGCGGCCGCCACGGGCACCGTCGCGCTCCTCTCGTCGAAGGAGTGCGGACGGGCCGTCAGCCTGCTGCCGCCGGTGCTGTTCGTCGTGCTGCCGGCGGAGCGGATCCGCACGCGGCTGGGCGAGATGTTCGAGGCGTTCGACCGGGGCGGACGGAGCGTCATGCCGGCGGGCGTCCACTTCGTCTCCGGCCCGAGCCGCTCGGCCGACATCGAGAACGACCTGACGATCGGCGTGCACGGCCCGGGCGACGTCCATGTGATAATTGTCGATTCGTTGCAATGAAAGCGGAGGTGTGCGGACGATGGCGATGCGAAGGCTGAAGATCGGCGCGGGCGGAAGGCATTTGGCGCTCGAGGACGGACGGCCCTTTTTCTGGCTGGGGGATACGGCGTGGGAACTGTTCCACCGGCTCACGATCGAGGACGCCGAATACTACCTGCGCACGCGCGCCGAACAGGGGTTCACGGTCGTCCAGGCCGTCGCGCTGGCGGAGTTCGAGGGCGTGACGACGCCCAACGCGTACGGGCGGCTGCCGCTCAAGACCGGCGCGGACGGACTGCCCGACCCGGCGCGGCCCGATGCCGACGGGCCCGGCTCGTACTGGGACCATGTCGACGCGGTCATTCGCAAGGCGGAATCGTTCGGCCTGTACGTCGCGCTGCTGCCGACCTGGGGCGACAAGTTCAACAAGGCCTGGGGCAAGGGACCGGAGATTTTCACGCCGGACAACGCGTTCGCCTACGGCCGCTGGCTGGGCGAACGGTACCGGGACGCGGCGAACATCGTCTGGGTGCTCGGCGGCGACCGGTCGCTGCATACGCGGAAGCATTTCGACATCGTCCGCCGGATGGCGGAAGGCCTGAAGGTGGGCGACGGCGGCGCGCATTTGATGACGTATCACCCGCAGGGCGGGGACTCGTCGTCGCGCCAGCTTCATGACGAGCCGTGGCTCGACTTCAACATGATCCAGTCAGGGCACGGCGAAGCGCTGATCACGAACGACGCGCGCGTGCTGGCGGACTACGCCCGCGAGCCGGTGAAGCCGGTGCTGGACGGCGAGCCGTGCTACGAGGACCATCCGATCGGGTTCAAGCCGGAGAACGGCTATTTCGACGCGGCCGATGTGCGCAAGGCCGCCTATTACGCGCTGCTGTCCGGCGCCTGCGGCCATACGTACGGCCACCATGCCGTCTGGGCGATGGCGGACGGCCCGTCGGCCGGCGCGGATCCGGGCGGCAAGCCGGGCAACTACATCGTGTCGGGGTGGCGGGAGGCGCTCCGCAGGCCGGGCGCGGAGCAGATGCGCTGGCTGCGCGCGTTCGGCGAAAGGTACGCGCCGACCGGGTTTGCGCCGGACAACGGCTTGCTCGCCGGCCATTTCGCGGGCCACAATCGCCAGGTTGCGGCGAGGGGCCGGGGCTGCGCGGTCGTGTACACGCCGTCGGGTCCGTACGTGGACCTGTCGGCCGACGCGGTCGGGCCGGATCCCGCCGGGGCGCGATGGTACGACCCCCGCAACGGCGTTTTGCGCGATGCGAAGGCGGTGGAAGCCGGGAACGCGCTGCGCTTTTTCACGCCGACCGCGGGCAGAGGCGAGGACTGGGTGCTGATCGTGCCCACGGCCTGACGCGGCGATCGGCGGGCGCATGTTTCCCTTCCGAATAGGATTCGATGCCGCGGCGAACGCTAACGTAGGCAATCGAATGCTTGCGAAGGGGAGGTGCGCGGCATGAAGCGCAGGGCAGCGGCACTCGCCGCGCTCGCCGTCGGCGCGCTGCTGGCCGCCGGCTGCGCGGAGACGCAGGGCGATGTCGGCAACCGCAACATCAAGCCGCAGAGCGTGCTCCGGGACGGCAACGGCAATCTCGTGATCGACAAGCGGTTCGCAGACGACCAGTTGAACGAACAGAACCGGGTGAACGGCCGCCGGCTCAACAGCAACAATCTGATCGGCAGCCATCAGAACTACCGGATGGAAGCGAGCCAGGACATCGCCAAGCGGATCCGCGAGGCGGAAGGCCTGAGCGACGTCTATGTGATCCTGACCGACCGCAACGCCTATGTCGCGGTCAACCGGCGGATTGACGCGGGCGACCGGCTGGAGCGGGGCGCCGGCGGGCCCGACGGCCTGCCGAGCTCGCGGACGGGGTCGCGCATCGGGCTGAACAGCCGGCCCTCCGGCGCGGCGGCCGGCGGAGACGGCTCCGGCGGCACGCTGGAAGAGCGGATCGCGCGGCATGTGAAGGCGATGGCGCCGCAGATCGAGCGCGTCTACGTGTCCGAGGAGCCGGAGTTCGTGAGCCGGATGAGCGGGTACATCCAGACCGCCCGCCGCGGCGAGCCGATCCAGGGGTTCATCGCCCAGTTCAACGCAATGGTGGAGCGGCTGTTCCCGGCGGAATCGGGCATCCGCATCAACCGCACCGGCACCGTGAAAAATCTGTATGATTGACGCGAAAGGCCGATCAGGCGTTGACCTGATCGGCCGTTTGCGTCTCGAGCTTCGCCAGCGGCTTCAGGGCCGGGCCCTCCACGACGTTGCCGCGGCAGTCGAACCGCGACCCGTGGCACGGGCAGTCCCACGTCCGCTCGCCGGCGTTCCATTTCACCTCGCAGCCCATGTGGGTGCAGGTGGTGTCCACCAGGTGCAGCTTGCCCTGCGGGTCCCGATACGCGCCCGCGCGCCGGCCGTCCAGTTCGACCACGGCGCCCTCGTCCGGACCGAGCGAATCGGGCGTCCGGCCGGGCATCGTCAGCTTGCCCGCCAGAAACTCGCCCGCGATCTGCGCGCCGGAGCCGACCAGCTTCTTCAGGTCCGGATCGGCGTGAAAACGCACGGGCGTGAACAGCTCCGCGTACCGGTTCTCCCGTCCGAGCGCCAGATCCGCGATCAGCAGGGCGGCGGCGGTGCCGCCGGTCATGCCCCATTTGCGGTAGCCGGTCGCGACGAGGACGTTCGGCTTGTCCGGGTCCGGCGGGCCGACGTACGGCACCTTGTCGGTCGTGACGATGTCCTGCGCGGACCAGCGGTACGCGACCTCGCGGACGCCGAACAGCCGATCGCCGAACGCGGCCAGCGCCGCGTACCGGCGGATCGTGTCCCCGTCCGCGCCGACGCGGTGGTTTTCGCCGCCGACCAGCACGAGCGACCGGTCCGGGCCGCCCGCCAGCCTGAGCGAGCGGCGCGGCCCGTCGGCGCTGATGTACATGCCGCCGGGATACGGCCGCTCCGGCCGGATCGCGACGACGTACGAACGGTCGATGTGCAGCCTCGCGACCAGGCCGCCGGTCAGGTTGATGAACGGATAGTGGCTGGCCGCGACGGCAAACGCGCACCGGACCTTATGGCCGTCCGCCGTCCGCACGATCGCGCGGACGCCCTCCGTCTCGACCCCGGTTGCCGTTGTCCGCTCGTGGACGCGGACGCCGAGCCGCACCGCCTCGCCCAGCATCCGCCGCATGTAGCGGAGCGGATGGAAGCGCGCCTGCCCGCGCATGACCAGCGCCGCCGCGGCGCCGACGGGCACCGGGGTTTCCGCCACCAGTTCTCCCTTGATGCCGATGGCGTCGTACGCGCGGCGTTCTTTTTCCAGCTTCTCCACCGTCCGGTTCTCCGTGGCGTAGACGTACGCGTCCTCTTCCGTCCAGTCGCAGTCGACGCGCCACTCCCGCACCCGGCTCCGGATGAAGTCCATCGCGTCCCGGTTCGCTTCATAATACAGCTTCGCCTTCTCCAGGCCGAAGTGGGCGATCAACTCGTCGTAAATCAGATGGTGCTGCGCCGTTACCTTGGCCGTCGTATGTCCCGTCGTGCCCTGCAAGACGCGCGCCGCCTCGAGCACGACGACGCGCAGGCCCTCCTTCGCCAGCAGCCAGGCGGCCGTCAGCCCCGTGATGCCGGCGCCGACGATCGCGACATCGGCGTCCGTATCTTCCGCGAGCGGCTCGAATGCCGGCATGGGCTCGGATGATGCGATCCAGTACGACAGGCTGGTTTCCGGCAGTCTGGCTTTTCTTTCCGTCATGCCCGCGGCAGCCTCCTTTGCATGTCCCGTGAAAAGGGCGTTCGTGCGCATGCGGGAATAGTTTGCCTAACCCCGGCGGACATCATGCGGAACGGGTGCCGCGGCAATGAAAACGGGGAGCCTCCCGTCGGGCGCTCCCCTCAACATCCCGATCTTCCGTTGCGTTCCGCAGCCGCCGCAAGCGGCGGCGCGGAGGACAGCCGGGCGACGAACTCGGTGTCCACCTTGATCTTGCTCTTCACGCGATGTTCCGAATGGATCGACTCGATGGCGAGGTCGACGGCCAGCCGGGCCAGCCGCTCCTTGTCCACATGCACGGTCGTGAGCTCGGGTGAGACGATGATCGCCTCGGAAATGTTGTCGAATCCGACCACCGACACATCGTCGGGAATGCGGTACCCCAGCTCGGTGAGCGTCTTGATCGCGCTGATCGCGATGTAGTCGCACTCGCAGAAGAAAGCGGTCGGCAGTTGGTGTCCGGCGGCCAGGAACGCCTGCAATTGATCCTTGAGCGCGTCCTGCGAAGACAGAATCGTCGGCGCGACCGAGAACACGAGGCGCTCGTCCAGCGCGCGCCCCTTCTCCCGGAGCGCCGTCCGGAAGCCCGTCATCCGTTCGTCAAAGTTGTGGATCCGGACATTCGAGGCGATGTAGCCGATCCGCTCATGGCCGAGCTCGCAGAGATGGATGCCCGCCTGATAGGCGCCCATGATGTTATTGATCTCCACGAAATGCAGCGGCAGCGTGTCGCAGCATGTATCCAGCACGACCAGCGAAGCGGGCAGCCTGGCCGCGACGGCGGCGATCTGCTCCCGGTCCAGGTTGGTGCCCAGCAGGATGACGCCGTCATTGGGCGACATTTTGGCCAGTGCGCTCAGATCGCGCTCGAAATGGCTCATGTCGACCGTGGAGAAAAGCAGCGAGCACCCGTGATGCCGGCACCGTTCCTCGATGTGATAGATGAGTTCGCGGAAGAACGGCTGCTGATAGTACTGCTCCAGCACGATGCCGGAGTTGACGAACACCAGGAACGTCAGCGATTTCGTTCGCGCGTCGGAGTCGGACGAGCGGGCCTTGAGCTGATAGTTGTGCTCCTTCGCGATCTGCAAAATGCGTTGCCGTGTCTCCGGACTGATGCCCGGTTTTCCGTTCAGCGCCAGCGAAACGGCCGACTTGGACACTCCCGCCAGCCTGGCGATATCCTCCATCTTGATCAATGTGCGAACGCTCCATTTCCACCTTGTTTAGTATGTTTAGTGTACCTGATTCATGAAAACTTTTCAATATGGACGTTGTTGACTAAAAATAACCGATTTCATTCTAAATTTGCGGGTTCAATTTATTAAAATAAGCTGAAATTTAGTTGACTCTCCCAAAATTCAAGCCTAAAATGGACTCAAACCAGCCGGATTGCATGGCTGAGCGAAATCTAAAGTTTACTAAAAGGAGTGTAAACATGAGCAGACTCAAACTTGGCTTCGCCCCGACCCGCCGTTTCGTGTTCAGCGCGGAAGACGCTTTCCGGTACAAGGAGGCGATCCGCCGGAAAATCGAATCGTTCGGTCTTCCGATCGACATCGTCGATCTCGAGGGACTGAACGACGAAGGGCTGCTCTACAACGATCTGGCGGGCGCCGGACAGGTCATCGAGCGCTTCAGGAAGGAAGACGTGGACGCGGTGTTCTTCCCGCACTGCAACTTCGGCACGGAAGATTCGGTCGCCCGGGTGGCCAAGGCGCTGGGCAAGCCGGTTCTGCTCTGGGGTCCCCGCGACGAGGCGCCGCTCGAGGACGGCATGCGGCTGCGCGACACGCAATGCGGCCTGTTCGCCACGGGCAAGGTGCTGCGCCGCTTCAACGTGCCGTTCACGTACGTCACGAACTGCCGCGTCGACGATCCGGTGTTCGAGCGCGGATTCACGAACTTCATCGCCGCCGCCAACGTGGTGCGCGAATTCCGCCGGCTGCGCATCCTCCAGATCGGACCGCGTCCGGCTTCGTTCTGGACGGTCATCTGCAACGAAGGCGAACTGCTGGAGCGGTTCGGCATCGAGATCCATCCGATCACGCTGATTGACATTCGCCGCGCGACCGAGAAGGTGGAGAAGGGCGACAGCGCCGAGCTGAAGGAAGCGATCGCCTGCATCAAGGAGAAGCTCGACTGGTCCGAAGTGGGCGACGACGCCGTCCGACGCGTCGCCGCGCTCAAGGTCGCGATGCGGAACTTCGCGCGGGAAACGGAGAGCACGGCGATCGCGATCCAGTGCTGGTCCGCGCTGCAGGACGCAATGGGCATCATGCCGTGCCTGGCGAACGCGATTCTGACGGACGAACAGATTCCGGTCACCTGCGAGACGGACATTCATGGCGCGATCACATCCGTGATGGTGCAGGCGGCGACGTTGAATCAGGTGCCCACGTTCTTCGCCGACCTGACGATCCGCCATCCGGAGAACGAGAACGGCGAACTGCTGTTCCACTGCGGCAACTTCCCGGTGTCACTCTCCGTTGAGGCGAAGCCGAAACTGCGCCGCCATTTCCTGTTCGACGACCATTCGCCGGGCACGCACGAAGGGGAAATCCGGGGCGGCGGCATGACGCTCGCGCGCTTCGACGGCGATCACGGCGAGTACCAGTTGTTCCTCGGCCGCGCCCGCGGCATCAAGGGGCCGTACACGCGCGGTTCGTACGTGTGGGTCGAGGTGAACGACTGGCCGCTTTGGGAAGAGAAGCTGGTCACCGGGCCTTATATCCATCATATCGTCGGCATCCACGCGAACGTCATTCCGGCGCTGTACGAAGCGTGCCGCTATATTCCGGGCCTCACGCCGGATCCCGTCGATCCGACCGAAGAGGAGATCCGCGCGTGGCTCCGCGGTTCGGATCTGAGCCGGCGGGCCTGACGAGGTGGTGTTCATGGACTTCGTCGATCTGAAAATCAAGGCGACCCGCATCCGGATGGACACGCTGCGCATGATCCACCGCGCGAAGGCCGGCCATACCGGCGGGTCGCTCAGCAACGCGGACATTCTGACGGCCCTGTACTACCGGGTCATGCGGATCAACCCGGCCGATCCGAAATGGCCGGACCGGGACCGGTTCATCGCGAGCAAGGGGCATTCGGTCGAGTCGCTCTGGTGCATTCTGGCGGACCTCGGCTTTTTCCCGAAGAAGGAGCTGAACACGTTCAGCCAGTTCGGCACGCGGCTCATCGGCCATCCGAACAACAAGGTGCCGGGCATCGAGATGAACACGGGCGCCCTCGGCCACGGGCTGTCGATCGCGGTCGGCATGGCGCTCGCGGCGAAGCGCGACGGCCGGGACTACCGGGTATTCTGCCTGATGGGCGACGGGGAGCAGGCCGAAGGCTCGATCTGGGAAGCGGCGATGGCCGGCGCCCATTACAGGCTGGACAATCTCGTCGGCATCATCGACCGCAACGGCCTGCAGATCAGCGGCGCGACCGAGGATGTCATGGCCATCGAGCCGCTGGATGAGAAATGGCGGGCGTTCGGCTGGCACGTCGTCGCCGTCGACGGCCACGACATGGAGGCGCTGGTCCGCACGCTGGAAGCAGCGTCCGAAGCGCCGGGCAAGCCGACGCTCGTGCTGGCGCGGACGGTGAAGGCGAAGGGTGTCTCCTTCGCCGAGAACATCCCCCACTGGCATCATCACGTGCCGAACGACGAGGAGCTGGAGCGGGCGCTGGCGGAGCTTGCGGCCTACGAAGAGCTGCTGAGACGGGAAGGAGGGGGTGTCCGGGCATGAGCCATACAATTCCGAACCGGCAGGTCATCTGCGAGACGCTGATGGAACTGGCAAAGACGGACCGGGACATCATGGTGCTGGCCAGCGACTCCCGCGGCTCGGCCATGATGGGACCGTTCGCCAAGGCCTATCCCGACCAATTCGTCGAAGTGGGCATCGCCGAGCAGAACATCGTCGGCATCGCGGCGGGGCTGGCACACAGCGGCAAGAAGCCTTTTGTCACCTCGCCCGCCTGCTTCCTGAGCATGCGCAGCATCGAGCAGATCAAGGTGGACGCCGCCTATTCGGCCATGAACGTCAAACTGGTCGGCATCAGCGGCGGCATCAGCTACGGCGCGCTCGGCATGTCGCACCACTCGCTGCAGGACATCGCCGTCATGCGGGCGATTCCGGGCATCGCGGTCATCCTGCCCGCCGACCGGCACGAGACGAGGCGGATGACGGAGGCGCTCGTCCGCCACGAAGGCCCGGTCTACGTCCGCGTCGGCCGCAATCCGGTGGAAGACGTCTACGACGACGCCGGCGACGGCGAATTCGTCATCGGCAAGGCGGTAACGATGCGGGAGGGCGGCGATCTGACGATCATCGCGGCGGGCGAGACGGTGCGCGTCGCCCTCGACGCGGAGGCGCTGCTGCGCGAGTCGGGCGTGTCCTGCCGCGTGCTGAACATGCACACGATCAAGCCGCTGGATGAGGAGGCGGTGCTGCGCGCCGCCCGCGAGACGGGCCATATCATCACCGTGGAGGAGCACAGCATCCACGGCGGCCTCGGCGCGGCGGTGGCGGAGACGGTCATTCAGCACCATCCGGTGCCGATGCGGATCGTCGGCATTCCGGACGAGCCGGCGATCGCCGGCAAGACGGCGGAGGTGTTCCGCCATTACGGCATCTCCGCGGAAAATCTCGCCGATCTGGCGCTCCGGCTGATCGGCCGGAAGCGATAGGAGAGTTCGGCGATGAGCAGGGACTATTTGCTGGCGATCGATCAGAGCACATCCGGCACGAAGGCGCTCGTCATCGACCGTTCCGGGGCGGTTGTCGCAAGAAGCGAGGCCGGACACCGGCAGTTTTATCCCGCGCCGGGGTGGGTGGAGCACGATCCGGTGGAAATCTACCGGAACGTCGTCCGCCTCGCCCGCGAGGCGCTCCGCGAAGCGGGCATCGGGGCCCGGCAGCTTGCCGCCCTGACGATCACGAACCAGCGGGAGACGGCCGTGCTGTGGGACCGGACGACCGGTCTGCCGGTCCACAACGCCATCGTCTGGCAATGCCGGCGGACGAGCGGGCATTGCGCGAAGCTCAGGGCGGACGGGCACGAACCGGCGGTGCTGGCGGCAACCGGGCTCATGCTCGACCCGTACTTCTCCGCGACGAAATGGCGCTGGATGCTGGATCATGCGGACGGCGCGCGGGAGAAGCTGCGGGAAGGGAAGCTGCTCGCCGGCACGATCGACAGTTGGCTCATCTGGAAGCTGACCGGCGGCCGGGTGCACGCCACGGATTACACGAACGCGAGCCGCACCAGCCTGTACAACATCCATGCGCTGGACTGGGACGACGACATGTGCGCCCTGTTCGGCGTGCCGCGGGAACTGCTGCCGGAAGTGAAGCCGTCGGACGATATCTATGGATATACCGCGGAACCGGAGCTGTGGGATGAGCCGGTGCCGATCACGGGCGTCATCGGCGATTCCCAGGCCGCGCTGTTCGGCCAGATGTGCCACGAGCCGGGAATGGCGAAGGCGACCTACGGGACCGGCACGTCGGTGCTGATGAATATCGGCCCCGCGCCGGTGTCCCCGGGGAACGGCCTCGTCACCGCCATCGCCTGGGGAAGGGGCGGCGCCGTCACCTACGCGCTGGAGGGCATCATCCGGACGAGCGGCGACACGATCAAATGGGTGCGCGACAACCTCGGCCTTTTCAACACGTTCGAGGAAATGGACGACCTGCTGAAGCAGGCGCCGGACAACGAAGGCGTCTACCTCGTGCCGGCGTTCGTCGGCCTCGGAGCGCCCTGGTGGGCCCCGGACGCGCGGGCGGCGATCACCGGCATGTCGCGGTCGACAGGCCGGGCGCACATCGTCCGGGCCGCGCTCGAGAGCATCGCGTACCAGGTGTGCGACGCCATCGAGCTGATGCAGCGGGAATCCGGCGTCACGCTTGCCGAGCTGCGCGCCGACGGCGGCGCATCGCGGAACGCGGAGCTGATGCGGTTCCAGGCCGATCTGCTGGACAAGGCCGTCGCCGTTTCGGAGGTCGCCGAACTGTCCGCGATGGGTTCCGCCTTCCTCGGCGGGCTCGGCACGGGGTTCTGGCCTTCCCCGGCGCATCTGCCCGCAGGCGGCGGCCGCCGGTTCGAACCGAAGATGGGAGCGGCGGAGCGTCAGCGCCTGCTCGAAGGCTGGCGAAAGGCCGTCCGCTCCGTGCTGGAAGATCGGTGAGGCGGCGGGGCGGAAGCGGCTCCCGCTTGCCGTCGGCCTTGAGCGGCGGCGAGCGGGTTCATAACTGGAGAGGGGGATATGTAATGAAGCACGATTTCTATTCTTACCGGGTTCCGGATCCGAAGCGGATCCGGCTGTTGATCGACACCGACGCCAAGAACGAGGCGGATGACCAGTACGCGATCGCCCACGCGCTGCTGACGCCCCGATTCATCAACAAGGGCATCATCGCCGCCCACTTCGGCACACGCCGGACGACGCGGTCGATGGAAGAGAGCTTCGAGGAAGCCCGGCGGATCACGGAGCTGCTCCAATCCGACGTGCCGGTGTTTAAGGGAGCGCCCGAAGCGCTGCCCGACGAAAGGACGCCGGTTCCTTCGGAGGGGGCGGAAGCCATCATCCGTGAAGCGCTTGCGGACGATCCCCATCCGCTGTTCGTCATTTTCCTCGGCCCGCTGACCGATCTCGCCTCCGCGTATCTCATGGAACCGCGCATCGCGGAACGGCTGACGGCGATCTGGATCGGCGGCGGCGCGTATCCGAACGGCGGCCGGGAGTTCAACCTGTCCAACGACATCCATGCGGCGAACGTCGTCATGGAATCTTCCATCCCTCTGTGGCAGGTGCCGCGCAACGTATACAGCTCGATGAAGGTCAGCCTGGCCGAGCTGGAACACCGGGTGAAGCCCTGCGGGGAAATCGGAAAGTATCTGTTCGAGCAGCTCGTTCGCTTCAACGAAGAATACGGGAACAACACGGAGCGGTGGCCGCTCGGCGAAGCCTGGAGCCTCGGCGATTCGCCGGCCGTCAGCCTGCTGCTGGACGACCATGAATACGGCTACGAGTGGAAGCCGGCCCCAAGGATCACGCCGGACATGCACTACGTCCATTGCCGGAGCGAACGCAAAATCCGCGTCTATCATGACGTCGATTCGCGCTTCACGCTGGAAGACATGTACGCCAAGCTGGCGCTGTTCGCCGCAAAGTCCGGACAATAGAACCGCCCGTCGGTTCGCCGGGCCATTGAACATCCGGTTACGGGACGTGGTCCAATGAGCGGATTGTGGCGCCGGCTTTCCTGCGCCGTTTTGCATTCTGCGCATATTCCGGACGGGCCTTCATCCTCCGCAGCGCGGCCTCCGGGTGTGCGAAAGCCCGAAAATCCGCGCCGCACAGCCCATTTCTGCCGCTTGCCGCACCACCGATTCGCGCCGGTCATAAGATAAGTTGACTGTATCCCTTAACCTTGTAAACCATCACTTTACAGGCAAGGAGGGGTGACAACTTGAAGGGCAGCGAGCACAAAAGCAAATTCCTCTTGACGCACCGCGAGCGGGAAGTCTTCGAACTCCTTGTGCAGGACAAAACGACGCGCGACATAGCACAGCAACTGTTCATCAGCGAAAAGACTGTGCGGAATCATATATCGAATGTCATGCAGAAGCTCAACGTCAAAGGCCGTTCTCAAGCGGTTGTCGAGCTGATCAAGCTCGGGGAGCTCAAAATATAGTGTTGACCCTATCGGACCGAACCTTCTGTTCGCTCCCGCCCAGGGAGTGGAGGGAGGTTTTTTATTTCGGCCTCGGACCGGCGGGACAAGCGTCCCCGAAAAGCGAAGCGCCCCGAACCGTCGGATTCGGGGCGTTTCGGGTGTTCATGCCGTTACAGGCGGGATGCGCGAAGGATGATGACCAGCAGGATGAAGAGGACGAGAATCGCGCCGGTATCCGGGCAGCGTTTTTTCACCGGCATATGGCACCAGCCCGTTCCGGCCGAGCCGTACATGCCCGGATGGACGGCCGCGTACGGGTGATGCCCGATCGCGCCCGCAGCGCCCGCTCCGATGTGCACGTCAGCGCCGAATCCCGCAGCCCCCGCTGCGCCGTAGTGGCCAAGTTCCGCCATGTCCCATGCACTCCTTCACTGTTATTTTGAATTTGGTGGTTTGCACATTGACAATGTATGCGCAGGGGACATATGCGGGTCGGCAATCCGCCCACCGGCGGCAAAAATGGGTCCTTGCCCCGTCGGTCTTCCGCTGTTGCTCGGCGCCCCGAGCGGCCGGCCGTCAGGTGTCGATCTTGAAGTGAAACTCCGGATGCCGGTACACGAGCGCGAATCGGGGATCGGACGACAGCACGCTGTCCAGATCTTCCGGCGTGAACAGGAAGTAGTCGTTGTAAAGCGGATAGCCGGCCCCGTAGTAGAAGCACAGCCACACCAGCTTGGAGCAATAGATGGACGTCCACGGATCTTCCAGCGGAACCTCGGGCGAGAACGAGAACGGCGGCATGATGAGGCCTCTCGCGTAGTTGAGCTGGCAGGCCCGGTGGAAGGCGGCGGCGTATCGCGCGGCGCCGGCGGCCAGCCAATCGGGAATCGGCCGGTAGTGCGCGTGTTTCGGGTGCTGGTCGAAGAAAACCGCCGCCGGCCCGCGCCGCACGTAGGGAAACGTGATGACCGCCTCGACGATCTCGTCAGGGCCGACCGCGATCGCGCTGTGCCCGAGAAAGCCCGTCGGCACGGCGAGCACATTGTCGCACGCCGTCAGCACGTCGCCCGGTCGGAGAATGCGGTGTGCCAAGCTCATCCGGATCACCACCCACACCACTATATGCGGCATGGGCGAATGTCGTGAACCGGATCTTGGGTTCAGCCGTTCACGATTTTGCCGCCGTTGATGTGCAGCGTCTGTCCGGTCATGTATGTCGAGTCGCCGCTCGCGAGGAACACGTAGGCCGCTGCGAGTTCGGACGGCTGTCCGGGGCGCTTCATCGGCGTGTCGGTGCCGAACGTCGCCACGTCCTGCGCCGCGAAGGTGGACGGGATGAGCGGCGTCCAGATGGGGCCGGGCGCGACCGCGTTCACGCGGATGCCCCGCTCTGCGAGGCTCTTGGCCAGCGAGCGGGTGAACGCGACGACGGCGCCCTTCGATGCCGAATAGTCGATCAGGTTCGGGTTGCCGTCGTACGCCGTGACCGACGCGGTGTTGATGATCGCCGAGCCTTCCTTCAGATGCGGCAGCGCCGCCTTCGTCAGGTGGAACATGCCGAACACGTTCGTCCGGAACGTCCGCTCGAGCTGCTGCGCGGATATATTCTCGAGCGACGTCTGCGGGTGCTGTTCGGCCGCGTTGTTGACGAGGATGTCGAGTTTGCCGAACGTCCGCACCACCTGCTCGATCGCCTGACGGCAGAACGCCTCGTCGCCGATGTCGCCGGCAATCAGCAGGCAGCGCCGGCCGAGCTCCTCGATGCGCCGCTTCACGTGGCCGGCGTCGGCCTGCTCGTTCAGGTAGATGATCGCGACGTCGGCGCCTTCCTTCGCGAAGGCGACGGCCGCGGCGTGTCCGATGCCGCTGTCGCCGCCGGTGATGACGGCGGCCTTGCCGGTCAACTTGCCCGCCGGCTTGTACAGCGGAGATTCGATTTCCGGATGCGGCCGCATTCCGGCCTCCGTCCCCGGCTGCCGGTTCTGGTGCTGCGGCGGAAAGATTTGCATGGTGCAGGCCATATTCGCTTGCCTCCCCGGTGTGCAGTCTGGTTGTCGGCGGAACGTGCCGCCGCATCCTTAGATTGGGTCAGCGGGCAGGCCGGCATGCATCGCGCTTAGCGCCGTCCCGCCCCGGCTCCTCCCGCGACCGGGCCCCGACCGGCGAACGCGGCCGCTCATCCCCGCTTTCCGCGCCGCCTTGGCTGCCGGATGGCCGAGTGGTAAGATAATGCCGTAACCGGAATCGGGAAGAGGGGGGTGCGATGGGCAAATTTTTCCTGTTCGGCATGCTCTGGTTCCTGCTCGGCAATCCGTTCGCCGCAATCATGGTCCTGATCATCATCTTGTATCTCCTTGACCGGCGCTTCATCGGCCTGTCGCCAAGCCTGGTGAAGCCGATCAAGCGGGCGCGCCGGATCGGCCGGCTCAGGCAGCAGCTTGCGCTCAATCCGAACGACATGTCCGCGCGGATGGAGCTTGCGCATCTGCTCATCGAGCGCAAGGCTTATGCGGAAGCGCGGCGGCTGCTCGAGCCGGCGGCCGAGACGATGGCGCATTCGGCCGAGTATTGGGACGATCTCGGCACGGCGCTGCTCTTCACCGGCAGCCGGGCCGAGGGCGAGAGCGCGATTCGCCGGGCGCTCGACATCAACCCCCGGGTGAAATACGGCCAACCGTATCTGCGGCTGGCCGCGGTCAATCGCGATCAGCCGGAGAAGGCGCTGAAGCTGCTCGACGAGCTGCAGGCGATCCACTCCTCTTCCTGCGAGGCGTATTATCGGATGGGGCTGATCTACAAGAGCCTCGGCCGCAGGGAAGAGGCGCGGCGGGCGTTCGACGAGGCCGGCGACGTCTACCGCACGCTGCCCCGCTACAAGCGTCGGGAAGAGCGGCCGTGGGCGATCCGCAGCCGGCTCGCGCGGCTGTTCACCTGACCGTCCGGGCCAGGCGGATGCGGCTCGGGCCCGGACGTCGGAGCATGGCCCGGCGCGGGACGGCATCTTCCGGAGAGGAGACAGGCAATGACCCGGTTCACCGATGAACGGACGGAACAGTGGATGCGGGCGCTCGCGAACGGCATGCCGCGTGACCGACTGGCGGAGGGGCATGCGCTGTATCGCGGCGGCCGCGTTCTTGTCATGGAAGTCGTCATGAATACCCTGTACGGCGCGGTCAATGACGGCACGGTGCACGCCGTCACGCTCGACGCGGACGATATGGCGTACAGCACGTGCACCTGTCCGGCGGAGGAGGCATGCGCGCATATGGCGGCGCTTTTCTTCCGGTATTGCGAATCGTCGGGCGGGGATGCGGACGCGCTGTTGCGGCGGTTGACGGAGGGCGGCGATCCGGAAGGGGACGGTGCGGAGGATGCCGCGTCCGGCGGGTCGGTCGGTCCGGAGGCCTGGGCGGAATGGTTCGCCGGACGGTTCGGCGCCATGTGGAAACAGTGCCGCCATTCCCTCCATCCGCTGCAGCCGGTGCTGCAGGAAGCGAAGGGCAGGGCGAGGGATTGGCCGCCCGATCTGCGCCGGCTGTGCTGGCTGCAGACCGTGCTGCTCGTGCTGGAGCAGGCGGAGCTCGCCTATGCCGGGACCGATCCGTCGAACCGCTATTATTACGAAATGTCGTTCACCCGTTCCACGGAACCGTGGGTGCAGCACTGGCTCGAACTGCTGAACGAGACGGGGCCCGTGCCGGAGAACGACGCGGAGGAGCGTTGGCTGCGCGCGATCGCCGTTTTGCTGCGGAACGCCGCGCTGAACGAGTCGTACCGACTGCTGCGCTGGGATGAGCTGTACGTCGCGTGGTGGGACCATTTTGCCGGGTGGCGGGAGGCCGTGCGGGACGAGCGGGATATGATCGCGCAGTTGGCGGAGACGATCGCCGGCGGGGACGCCGCGCCCGCTGCCTCGCCCGGCGCGTCGTTCGTCCTGACCGCGCTCTCGTTCTTCCGGTTCAGGGCGGGCGATCACGACGGCGCGATCGACGCGATCCGGCGCACGCCGCTGGCGCGCGCGTCGGCGTTCGTCTGCAGGTTCGCCGGGCGATGCATGGAGATCGGGGATTTCGGCGCGATGGAGCGGTGGATGCATGTTCTGCACGGGGCGTTGAAGTCGGGCCGCCATTCGGCGGAGCTGAAGCCGTTCCTGAAGCTGTGCCGCGCGGCGGACGAGAGGCAGCCCGAAAATCCGGCCTGGGTCCGGATGATGCGGGAATGGCTGCCGCTCTCGTACGCCGAGCTGTCGGCGCATTATTTGTCGCGCGGCCGGCTGCGGGAATGGACCGACCTGCAGCTTGCGACGGGCATCCGGCCGGAGGCCCTCGATCCCGCGCATCTCCGCCTGCTGTCGAAGGAGGCGCCGGAACTCCTGCTGCCGCTGTTCCACCGGGCGGTGGACGAGTCCGTGCGCACCCGCGGCAGGCAAGGCTACCGCGCGGCCGTCCGGCACCTGAAGCGGCTGGAGAAGCTGTACCACGCGGCCGGCCGGCAGGATCGCTGGCGGGTGTTTCTCCGGGAGTTCCGTGTTCGCCATGCCCGGCTCCGCGCGCTGCAGGAAGAGCTGCGGTACGGCAATCTGGCCGAGGATTGAGTCGAGTTTTGGGGGCGCGGCTTCACGCGTCGCCGGACAGCTCGTCCAGCGTCTTGGCGAAGCTCGGCGCGAAGCGTTCGAGGAACCATTCCGCCTCGGGCAGCGCCAAGCGGTCGAGCGAGGCTTTGATTTGGCGGTGGGCGACCGCGAATTCCCGGTTGCCCGAGGCAAGCTCGACGGTGCATTTCAAATAGGCGTCCAGGAGATCGGCGGCCTTGAGATATTTCCGGAGTTCGGCGTCATCGGCGGACGGGTCGGCTCCGGTTTTTTCGTTGTCCGGTTTTTCCGAGCCAGGGTCGGCTTCGGCCGCGCTTTGCTGCCACGTCTTGCCCTTCAGCAGCGGGGCGTATGCTTCCCTGAGCGGCTCGGGCACCATGGCGGCCAGCCGTTTCGCGGCCAGCGCCTCGATTTCCCGGAAGCTGTCCAGCATGCGCGGATTGTGATGCTTGACCGGCGTCGGAATGTCGCCCGTGAACACTTCGGTCGCGTCGTGGAACAGCGCCATCGTCGCCGCCCGTTCCGCGTTCAGCCGCTTGCCGAAGACGCGGTTGCCGATCTCGCACAGCAGGTGCGCCAGCAGCGCGACGTGGTAGGAGTGTTCCGCGACGTTCTCGCGCGTCGTGTTGCGCATGAGGCTCCAGCGCTCGATGTGGCGCAGACGATACAGGTACGCCAGAAAATGACTCTCCACTTTCGCCGACTTCCTTTCATTTCCCCGAATTGGACTGCTTGCACGACATGGCGCGGCGGCCGATTGCGAATGGCCTCCGCCTGATGGCGCGGCGTCCGTCTGCAGACGATTGCGGCCAATTGCCCCGTTGCCGCCGGTTCGATTTCGGTGACAAGCTTTCTTGTCGGCACATGCCGCCGCAAACTGCGTGCCGGAGCCGACCGGCTTGTCCGTTGGCGGACAAGGAATCGCCAGGCCATACCCGAAAGGGCTTCTAGCGGAACCCCGTTCCGTTGGCGCGCGTTTCGCAGACGGCGAAGCCCCGATAACGGAACCACGTTCCGCCAGAGGCGGGATGGCGCCGCCAAGCCGGCCTGAAAGCTCCCCGGGTTCCGCCTGCACATGCCCCCGCCGGCCCCGGCACAAGACGACGTCCTGCGCAAATTCGCGGAACATCGATCGTTTCTATCATTCTACCACACTTCGGCCGGCCGCCGGCGCATATTCCGCAGGGACGGGATTCGCTCCTGCGCGCGCAAATGTGGTATGATAAAAAGGTGAGCAACGAACAGAGAGGAGCCGGCTGTACATGATCGAGCAATTTGAAGAGAGCATATACCGGCTGGTCGTCGAGACGTCGACCAATCTGCCGGGCGACGTGCGCCGGGCGATCAAGGCGGCGCAGGAAGCGGAGGACCGTGCGACGCGGGCGGGGCTGTCGCTCAGCACGATCGCATCCAACATCACGATGGCGGAATGCAACGTCTCGCCGATATGCCAGGACACCGGCATGCCGACATTCATCCTGCACGTGCCGGTCGGCGCGAACCAGATCGTCATGAAGGAGAAGATCCGCAACGCAATCGCGCGCGCGACGAAGGAAGGCAAACTGCGCACGAACTCCGTCGATTCGCTGACGGGCGCGAACTCGGGGGACAACCTCGGACCGGGCACGCCGGTCATCCACTTCGAGCAATGGGAACGGGACGAGATTGAAGTCCGGCTCATCCTGAAGGGCGGCGGCTGCGAGAACAAGAACATCCAGTACAGCCTGCCGACGGAGCTGGAGGGGCTGGGCAAGGCCGGCCGCGATCTGGACGGCATCCGCAAATGCATCCTCCACGCCGTGTACCAGGCGCAAGGCCAGGGCTGCAGCGCCGGCTTCATCGGCGTCGGCATCGGCGGCGACCGGACGACCGGCTACGAGCTGGCGAAGCAGCAGCTATTCCGGCCGGTCGACGACGTGAACCCGGTGCCGGAGCTGCGGGAACTTGAGGCCTATATCATGGAGGCGGCGAACAAGCTCGGCATCGGCACGATGGGCTTCGGCGGCAACGTGACGCTGCTCGGCTGCAAGATCGGCGCCATCAACCGGCTCCCGGCGAGCTTCTTCGTCTCCGTCGCGTACAACTGCTGGGCGTTCCGGCGCCAGGGCGTGCTGCTCGACGGCGGCACCGGCGAGATCAGGGAATGGCTCTATCCGCGCGGCGACGAAGTCCCGATGGGCGATGAACCGTCCGCGCCCGCGGCAGCGCAAGCGCAGCCCGCGCCGCAATCCGCAGACGCCGGCCAGCCTCGCGAAATCCGGCTGAAGACGCCGCTCACGGAAGAGCAGGTGCGGAACCTGCGCGTCGGCGACATCGTCATCCTCGACGGCGAGATCCATACCGGCCGCGACGCGCTGCACAAATATCTGGTCGACCACGATTCGCCGGTCGATCTGAACGGCGCGGTCATCTACCACTGCGGTCCGGTCATGCTGAAAGACGAGAAGGGCGAGTGGCACGTGAAGGCGGCCGGCCCGACGACGAGCGCGCGCGAAGAGCCGTACCAGGGCGACATCATCAAGAAGTTCGGCGTTCGCGCCGTCATCGGCAAGGGCGGCATGGGCAAAAAGACGCTCGCGGCGCTCAAGGAGCACGGCGCCGTCTACCTGAATGCGATCGGCGGCGCGGCGCAATATTACGCGGAGTGCATCAAGCGCGTGAACGGCGTCCATTTCCTCGAGTTCGGCATTCCGGAGGCGATGTGGCATCTGGAGGCGGAAGGATTCGCCGCGATCGTCACGATGGACGCCCACGGCAACAGCCTGCACGCCGACGTCGAGCACGATTCGCTCGCGAAGCTCGAACAGTTCAAGGAACCGGTCTTCAAGTAAAAAAACGCTCGCCCGAACGGCAAGAAAGCGTGATTCCCACGAATACATTCGCATCCTTCACATCCGCATTCAACCGATGGTATGACCGCCGGTTGTCGCTGCTGACCCCGGGAGCGCTGCTCCTGGGGTTCTTGTGCTCCGACGCGCTGATCGGCGGCGTGCCGCTCGTGCCGTGGCTGTTCGCGTATATCACATTCGTGATGGGCCTCGGCATCCGCGCGCGGGAAATCGGGCTCGCGTTCGCCCGGCCGCTGCCGATGCTGGCGGTGCTCGCCGTCGCGCACATCCTCCTGCCGCTCGCGGCATGGGGAGCGGGGAGCGCGCTGTTCGGCGCTGGTTCCCCCTATGTCGTCGGCTTCGTGCTGCTCATGCTCATTCCGCTCGGCATTGCCGTTTCGCTGCCGTGGCGCTCCGCGGAGATGACCGCGACGCTGACGTTCGCCTGCGGCATCCGCAACATTTCGCTCGGCATCGTGATCGGCCTTGCCTATTTCCGTCCGGAGGCCGCCGTGCCGGTCGTGCTGTCCATCCTGATCCAGCAGCCCGGGGCCGCCCTGTTCCGGAGCCTCCTGGCCCAAATCCGCGCGCGGGGAGCCAACCGGCCGGCGGCCTGTGGGGCTGCGTCGGAACGGAGGAACTGAGCGGGAGAGGAGGAGGACGATGAGCAGTTTCCGTTCGCGGCTCGCGGCGGTCATGATCGGACTGGTCGCGCTGGCGGTTGCGGCCGCCGGCATTTACATGGCCGCCACGTTCGAGCGGAGCCATTACGACGCCATGCGGGACAATTTGATCCGCGAGATCGGGTTGATCAACGACGCCGTCGATTGGCGGGCGGCGGAAGGCGGAGACGCGCACGGCCATTTCACCGGGCTGGCGCGTCATTATCGCGCGATCACCGGCGCGCGCGTCACGTTCATCGCCGCGGACGGAACGGTGCTCGGCGATTCGGACCATGATCCGCGGTCGATGGCGAACCATCTGGACCGTCCGGAAGTGGTCGCGGCGGAACGGTCGGGCGTCGGCCATGATGTCCGGCGCAGCGACACGACGCATCACAACATGATGTATGTCGCGATGAAGCGCGACGCGGTGGAAGGCGCCGGGTACATCCGGCTCGCGCTTGACGTGAGCGAGATCGAGCGCGGCATCCGCCGGCTCTGGATCGGATTGATCGCCGGCCTGTTCGCGCTGCTGCTGGCAGCGGCGGCGGCGAGCTGGCGGATCGCCCGGAGCATGACGAAGCCGCTGGAGGCGGTCATCCGCGCGGCGCAGCGCATCCGCGGCATGGATTACGCGGCGCGGGTCAACATGGATTCGCGCGGGGAGATCGGCGAGCTCGGCCGGGCGGTCAACGAAATGGCCGAGAGCCTGCAGCGGCAGATGATGCGCGTCAGGCAGAAAGAGAGCCAGCTCGAAAGCATCCTCGACAACATGACGAGCGGCATCGTCATGATCGACCGGTCCGGCGTCATTCTGCTGCTGAACCGGATGGCCGAAACGCTGCTCGGCGTGTCCGCCCGCGAGCTGCTCGGCCGGCATTTCGCGGAGATTCGGCAGCAGGACGAATTGCTGAGCCTGATCCGGGACGCATCGGAGCGGCGGGAACACAGGCGTGAAGAACTCGCGTTCTACTATCCTGAAGAACGGCAGATCGAGATCCATTTCGTGCCGATCGAAGGCCGGGACGGCAACGGGGGAATGCTGCTCGTGCTGCAGGACATGACCGCCATCCGCAAGCTCGAGCGGATGCGGAGCGAATTCGTCGCCAACGTCTCGCACGAACTGAAGACGCCGATCGCCGCAGTCAAGGGGTTCGCCGAGACGCTGCTCGGAGGCGCCGGCGATGATCCCGAGACGCGGCGCGCGTTCCTGCAGATCATCCACGACGAGAGCGAGCGGCTGAACCGGCTGGTGAACGACATCCTGGAACTGTCGAAGATCGAGTCGCGCCGCGCGCCGCTCCATTTCTCGCCGGTCGAGCTCGGGCCGTTCATCGCGAAGACGGTCGAACTGCTGGCGAAGGAAGCGGAGCGGAAGCAAATCCGGATCGAGACGGAGGTCGGCGATGCGCTGTACGTCGAGGCGGATGAGGACCGGTTGCGCCAGATCGTCGTGAACGTGCTGTCCAACGCGATCAACTACACGCCCGAAGGCGGCCTGGTCCGGATCCGGGTCGAGCCGGTCGCCGCGCGGGACGGCGCCGGCGCGGACAAGCGGGACACGTCGGAAGCGGATGCGCGCGGGCAGACCCCGGCAGCGTCCGATGCGCGCGAACCGGCTGCGGCAGACCACGGCCGGCACGCGCCGTTCGCGTCCGCAGGCGAATACGACGCGGTCCGCATCCGGATCTCCGACAACGGCATCGGCATCCCGAAAAAGGATCTGCCCCGCATCTTCGAGCGGTTCTACCGGGTGGACAAGGCGCGCTCCCGCAGTTCGGGCGGCACCGGGCTCGGCCTGTCCATCGCGAAGCACCTCGTCGAGCTTCACCACGGCACGATCGCCGTCGAGAGCACGGTCGGCGCGGGCTCGACGTTCACGATCGAACTGCCGGTGCTGCAGGAAAGCGCGGGAGAAGCGGGACTCTTTTTACAATAGCTTTACACTTCGCGGAACGGGCCGTGGTATAGTAGAGTTGACGAAACCACAGGTTCGGGGGCAAAGCATGGCGGAACGCATACTGGTCATCGAGGACGAGCCGACGCTGGCGCGTTTGCTGTCGTACAATCTGACGCAGGAAGGCTATGAGACGACGGTCGAGTCCCACGGCGGCGACGGGCTCCGGACCGCGATGCGGCAGCCTTTCGACCTCATCGTGCTGGACATCATGCTGCCCGGGATGAACGGCTTCGAGATTCTGACGAAGCTCCGGCAGCACGGCGTGCGCACGCCGGTCATCATTCTGACGGCCCGGAACGCGGAGGATGAGGTGGTGCAGGGACTCCGCCACGGCGCGGACGACTACATGACGAAACCGTTCGGCGTCGCAGAGCTGCTGGCGCGCGTCGCGGCGGTGCTGCGCCGGTCGAAAAGCGGCGATGCGGCTGTCGCCGCTGAGGAGAACGTCATCCGGATGGGCAATCTCGCGATTTACCCGGACAAGTACGAAGTGACCGCGGGCGGGGAGCAGGTGGCGCTCCGGCCGAAGGAGTTCGAGGTGCTGCTCCATCTCGTCCGGCGCCCGGGCATTGTGGTAACGCGGGACGAACTGATGAACGTCGTATGGGGATTCGATTATGTCGGCGGACAGCGGACGGTCGACGTGCACGTGAGCTCGCTGCGCAAGAAGCTGGAGTCGGGTCCGCAGCCGGTGCGGATCGAGTCGATCCGCGGTGTCGGCTACAAACTCGTGCCGCCGGAAAAAGAAGGCGCGCCGCGCTGACCGCGGATCACGCCTTCACTTTTTTGCTCCACGACAGCATCCGCTTCTGGTACGCCTTCGGGGAGCAGTCGTTGTATTTTTTGAACATCTTGTAGAAGTGGGCCATATTCGGGATGCCGATCATCTCGCCGATCTCCGCGATGCTCCGGTCTTCCGTCAGGAGAATCCGCTCCGCCCACTTGATCTTCCGGAAATTGACGTATTCCGTGAAGGAAAGTCCCACCGTTTTCTTGAAGAATTTCACGAAATAATAATAGCTCATGTTGGCGAGCCTGCAGACCTTGTCCACCTGGATGCGGCCGGTCAGATTCGCCTCGACGTAGTCGAACACCGGCTTGAGCCGCTGCATGTCGAAGCTGTCGAGCTCTTCGAGCATGCGGCGATTGTCGTTGCGCAACAGGAGCAGCAGAATGCGCTTCAGCAGGATGTTCACGGCGAGTTCGTAGCCGATCGTCTTGGCCGCGGCCTCGTCAAATATGCGCTTCACGCATTCGGCGATTTCGGCGCGCACACCGGGCTGCTCGCGGAAGATGTAGTTGAGCCGGCTGAGCGGATGCTGCGTCTCGTTGAAGTAGCGCAGGTAGGGCATCGTGGTCGGGTCGAAAAATTTGTCCATGTCGAACTGCAGCACGTAGTAGTCGAGTTCCCGCGTGAGCGACCGGTCGCAATGCAGTTGGTTCGAGCCGATCAGGACGATGCCGCCGGGACCGATGTGATGCTGCTCGTCTTCGACGAGGACATGAAGTTCGCCGCGTTCCACCAGCAGCAGCTCGACCTCCCGATGGTAGTGCCAGTTGATGAACAGGTTGTCGGTGCGGTGCGGGCGGAAAATCCGGAGGGACAGCAGCGGGTTTTCGTATTCGACTTTCTCCCTGTAGGCCTCCATGGGTCGACACCGGCTTTCGCAAAATCGCATAAACGTGCAAACGTTTTGTCCTTCGTATGGTTCTATTCTAGCGATACGCGAAGACAAAAATCAATAGTACGGAAAAATGGAAGGGATTTGTAGACAAACCTTAACATTGGATGGAACTTCAGGGAGAAATGTTCGTATATTCTATCGGGAACACCGGAATCAGGCAAGCAGGGAGGGATGCGATTGGAAGCGCTGTTCTGGACGTGTCTGATCGCCGGCATCCTCTACGCGGTCGTTACGATCGTGTTCGGCGACATGCTGGGCGATCTGCTGGACGGCATGCTCGACGGCCTGCCCGACGGGCTGGACTGGCTCCACCCGATGACGATTGTCGGCGGGATTACCGTGTTCGGCGGCACCGGCCTCATGCTCGGCCGCTACACGGACCTCTCCGCGTGGGGCGTGGTCACCTTCGCGCTGTTGGCCGCCGTCGTGATCGGCGCGGGCATCTATTTCTTCTACGTCCGGCCGATGCGTTCGACCGAGAGCTCGACGGGCTACTCGCTCGAAGAGATGGCGGGCAAGCTGGCCGAGGTGCTCGTGCCGATTCCCGCCAAGGGGTACGGCGAGGTGATGCTCCGGATGGGCGCGGCCGGGGTGACGAACCGGACGGCGGCGAGCTTCGACGGGGTGCCGGTGGAGGCGGGCGCGCAGGTCGTCGTCGTCGAAGTGCGTGACGGCACGCTGTATGTCAGCAGGCTGGACGATCAATTTCAGCAACACATTCCTGACGAGAGGAGTTAATGCATATGCCGGATATCATGATCATTCCTTCCATCGTCATCGTTGTACTGGTTCTGCTCGGCCTGGCGTTCTGGGCGCGTTATCGGACGGTCAGCCCGGACGAGGCGATGATCGTCACCGGTTCGTTCCTCGGCAACCGCAACACGCTGGTTGACGAGAGCGGGCGCAAAATCAAGATCGTCCGCGGCGGCGGCGCGTTCATCCTGCCGATCTTCCAGAAGGCGGAATTCCTCTCCCTGCTGTCGCACAAGCTGGACGTCTCGACGCCTGAAGTGTATACCGAGCAAGGGGTTCCGGTTCTGGCGGACGGCGTGGCGATCATCAAGATCGGCGGCTCGATCGAAGATATCGCGACGGCGGCCGAGCAGTTCATGGGCAAGCCGATCGAGGCGCTGAAGAGCGAGGCGCAGGAGGTGCTCGAAGGCCATCTGCGCGCGATCCTCGGCTCGATGACGGTCGAGGAAGTGTACCGGAACCGCGACAAGTTCGCCCAGGAAGTGCAGGGTGTCGCGGCGAAGGATCTCAAGAAGATGGGGCTGCAGATCGTCTCGTTCACGATCAAGGACGTGCGCGACAAGCACGGCTACCTTGAGGCGCTCGGCAAGCCGCGCATCGCGATGGTGAAGCGGGACGCCGAGATCGCGGAAGCGGAAGCGATCCGCGACGCGCGCATCCAGAAGGCGCGGGCCGAGGAAGAGGGCATGAAGGCGGAACTGCTGCGCGACACGAACATCGCCGAAGCGACGAAGGAGAAGGAACTGAAGGTCGCCGCCTTCAAGAAGGAGCAGGACATGGCGCGCGCGGAAGCCGACCAGGCGTACGCGATCCAGGAGGCGCGCGCGAAGCAGAGCGTCGTCGAAGAGCAGATGAAGGTCGAGCTGGTGCGCAAGGAGCGCGAGATCGATCTCGAGGAAAAAGAAATTCTGCGCCGCGAGAAGCAGTATGACGCGGAAGTGAAGAAGAAGGCGGACGCCGACCGGTACGCGATCGAACAGGCGGCGGAAGCGGAGAAGGCGAAGCGGATCCGCGAGGCCGAAGCGATGCAGTTCCGCATCGAGGCGGAAGCGAAGGCGCTGGCGGAGCAGAAGCGGCTCGCCGGCATCGCCGAGGCGGAAGCCGAGCGCGCCCGGGGCGCCGCGGAAGCCGAGGTCATCCGGCTGCGCGGTCTCGCCGAGGCGGAGGCGAAGGAGAAACTGGCCGAAGCGTTCGAGAAATTCGGCGAGGCGGCGGTGCTCGACATCATTGTGAAGATGCTGCCGGAGCTTGCGGCGAAGGTGGCGGAGCCGATCCGGAGCATCGACAAGCTGACGGTCGTCGACACCGGCCACGGCGAAGGCGCGGCGCGCGTCAGCAACTATGTCACGTCGCTCATGGCGACGGCGCCGCAAATGCTCAAGGACGTCTCGGGCATCGACGTCGAGGGATTGATCAAGGGGCTGACGAACCGGCTGGCTTCGGGATCGCAGCCGGTCGGCGGCAAGCCGGCTTCTGCGCCGTCGGAAGAAGGCTGAACGAAGAAGGCTGAACGAAATCGGCGTCGCGCAGGCGGCAAGCATGCCGTCATTCAAGACGCATCTGCGACGGGGAACCGGAGGGTGACTTCGGTTCCCCGTCCCGTTTCGCTCTCGAAGGCGATGGTGCCGTTCATGGCCTCGACGATGCGGAACGCCACCATCAGGCCGAGGCCGGTGCCCTTCGTTTTGGTCGAAAAGTAGGGCGTCCCCAGCTTCGCAATCTGCTCCTCGTCCATGCCGCTGCCTTGGTCGCGGATACGGATGACCGCCTGCCCGTTCTCCTCGTACGCCCGAATCGCGATCTCCCCGCCGCCCTCCATCGCCTCGATGCCGTTTTTGATGAAGTTGACGATCGCCTGCTTGAAGCGGGAGGCATGGCCCTCGATGCGGATCCCGTCCTGCACGTCGAATCGGAGGACGACACCGTTCAGCGAGGCGAGCGGCGACATGATGGCGTTGATTTTCTCCAGTTCGTCCGCCAGGTCGAGCACGGCGAACTCCTCCATGTCCGGCTTCGCGAAGGTGAGGAAGTCCGTGATGATCGCCGAGGCGCGGTCCAGTTCCTCGATGGCCATGTCGTAATACCTCCGGTTCGGCACGCCCTGCTCCGCGAGCAACTGCAGAAATCCGCGCGTCACCTGCAGCGGATTCCGCACCTCGTGGGCGACGGAGGCGGCGAGGTCGCTGATGACCTTGAGCTTCTCCGCGCGCTGCAACCTGCGGTTGTATTCCTCGCGCTCCTTCGCGTAGGCGATCATGGCGGCGTGATTGCGGGCGATGATCGCGGACAGGATGATGATGAGCGCGACGAGCAGGATCAGGAGGCCGGATTTCCACAGGACCGGATCGTACGGCTCGTCCCGGAAATAGTACATCGTCAAATCGGCGGCGGCCGCCGTCGTCAGGGCGAAGATGCCGGCGCACAGGACGGCCCCGTGCCGGTTGCCGCGGAAGGCGGCGACGGCGGCCAGCGCGGAGGTGATCAAGAACGCCGCCAGCATCAGCAGATCCAGACCCATGACCGCGATCAGGTTGTAGGCCGCCTCGAACCGTTCCGGCATCCAGGATCTGAGGCCCAGCATCGCGAAGCAGAGCGCGGCGTATCCCCACAACGCGCGGCGGATGCGCGTGAAGAAGGGATATTTGCCCTCGAAGACGATGCCGGCAAAATACATGAACACGGGAGCCGCGACGTACAGCGCGATGTCGAACGCCACCGGCAACCAGGCGGTATGCGGTTCGAACAGCGTGTAGGGCAGGGGCGAATGGGTGAACACGAGCGTCCCCGCGATCAGCGCGATCGCCGACAGGGAAAGCCAGAATCCGCGCATGGCGCGCGTCAGGAATCCGGTGCAGACCAGCATGATGGCGCCGATCATGACCATGCTGCCGCTCAGCACCATGTCGGGCAATTCCCGGCGGATGAAACCGGCGGTCAGCGACTCGAATTCGCTGACCCGGATGACGGAATAGACGCCCGCGCGCTCTTCCGTCGTTCCGAACCGGAGGAGAATCTCCGCCGGATCGGGAGCGGACGGCAGCGGCAGAAACAGTTTGTTCACGTCGAATTTGACCGCACGGGTCGATTCGTGCAGCAGCCTGCCGTCCGCGTAGACGGCCAAATCCCGGCCGTACAACCGGTCGATCAACAGCGCGGGCTGCCGCCAGGTATCGGTGGGCGGTATTTCGAACCGGACCCACAGGCCCGAGGTGCCGGGCGGCATGCGCAGCAACTCTCCGGCCGACGACGCGAACCAGGGCGATGCGTCATCCGGACGGAGGACATTGCCGCCGTCTTCGCGAATCCATTGGATCTCCCAGTCGCGGATCTGCGCTTCCGCATGGTGTTCCATCGCCGCCGCGCGATGCGAATCGCAGACGCAGAGCAATACCGCGAGAAGGAACATGCATCTGATGGTGCGCAAAAGAAGCCAACCCCCGTCCCGACTGTTGAGAAAGTCCGTTCATGCCCGCATTCGGCCCCATACCGAACAAAAGCTCCCTCGCGCCGGCTTCGGACGGGCGCGGGGGAGCGGGATGTCCATGCGGAAGAACTGACGTCGTCAGCCCGCGGTCTGGCCGTTCAGGCTGTCGAAAAACCGGCTGATCGCATAGCCTGCTGCGCCCCGAACCGCCGAATGCTCGCCCAGCTCGGCGAACAGAAGACGCATGCCCTCGCGATGGAAGGCCAATGTGCGGCGTTCGATCTCGCGCTCGACGGCGCCGCGGACAAACCGCTCGGCGATGCAGATCCGGTTGCCGAGAATGACCGCTTCCGGATTGAAAACATTCACGATGTTCGCGATGCCTACACCCAAATAGCCGCCGATCGTCCCGAGCAGGCGCGCGGCCTGTTCGTCGCCTTGTTCGGCCGCGGCCGTCGCCGCTTCGAAGGAAGCGTACGGCTCGCCGTGCTCGAGCAGCGACTTCTCGGAGGCGTACAATTCCCAACAGCCGAGATTGCCGCAACTGCAGCGCCGCCCGTCCGCCTCAATCGACATGTGGCCGAGCTCGCCCGAAAAGCCGGACTTGCCGCGGTACAGCTCCCGGTTGAGGATGATGCCCGTGCCGATGCCGATGCCGACGCTCACGTAAATCTGGTCCCGAACTCCGCGTCCCGCGCCGTAGCGGAGCTCGCCCGCGGCGCCCGCGTTCGCCTCGTTGTCGATGATGCAGGGCAGATGGAACCGTTCTTCGACCAGACGGCCGAGCGGCACATTGCGCCACTCGAGATTCGGCGCAAACAGGATCGTCCCGCCGTCGTCGACGATCCCCGGGACGCCGACGCCGATGCCGACGATGCCGTATCGGCTCGGGGGCGCGTCCGCGATCAGCCCGCCGATGCAATCGTACAGGACGGGCAGCACCTCATCCGGGCTGCGCCTTGCGATCTTGATCTCGCGTCGCGCGACGGGCTCGCCCGCGAGATCGGTCAGCAGTCCGCGGATGTAGTTCACGCCGACGTCGATGCCGACCGCGTGCCCCGCCCCGGCATTGAACAGCAGCATGACCGGCTTCCGGCCGCCGCTTGATTCGCCGGTGCCGATCTCCGACACGAGACCGGCGTCGATCAGGTGGGCGACGAGGCTGGAGACCGTCGCCTTGTTCAGCCCGGTCCGCTCCGAGATGCGCGCGCGGGAGAGCGGCGATTCATTGCGTATGCATTCCAGCACGATGGCGGTATTGATCCGTCTGATCAGGGCGGAATCGCCCGTCCCGCTCAATCTATGCATGGTTCAATCCCTTCCGTGCGTAATTCCGTACATCTTCCGGGTGCGACCCGGCGTCTGCCGCGTTTCGACAGAACATGTCCACGTAATCATAACACAAAATGACGGGCGGGCGGTATGGAATTTCCGAATGCTGTGACATTTTGCACAATCCCCCGGGGACGGCGGTGTTACCATTTTTGTGCAGGGAATGGCCGAAACAGACGCGGGTTCGATGCGAAAAAGGGGGCGGTGCGCATGAAAAAGGAGCTTGTCGTGCTGAAGGACGGGGATTGGTCGCTCAACCTGGAAGACGAGTATTATGAACGGCATCCCGAGGATGTGTTCGCCGAAAGCGTGGACGCCATCCGGCGGACGAAGGCGGGCCATTGCGTCAACCTCGTCACTCCCGGCGGTCTGGGCGATCCGAGGGAATGGCTCATTCCGCAGTTGATCACGCTCGTCAGGTATGCGGATCTCCCGGTCCGGGAGATCCGATACGTCGACGAGTGCGGGTGCGGCGGCCATGTCACGCGGGTATACCGGTGATGCGGCCGTTTTTTTTCGTAAGAAGTGTCCCGGAGCGGGCGAAAATTTGCACAGGTTTTCTTAGTTTGTTTGATAGACAAACAAAGTCGGGTGCGTTATAATAGAAATCGAAGCGTTTACATGCGCAGAAGTCATGGAATCGATTATTAAATGCGAGGAGGCGTCAGTCGGCAATGGCTTATTTCGAGAACGTCGGCAAGATCCAGTACGAAGGCAAAGGTTCGGACAATCCCTTTGCGTACAAGCACTACAACCCGAAGGAAGTCGTGCTCGGCAAGACGATGGAGGAGCATCTCCGCTTCGCCGTCGCGTATTGGCACACGTTCACGGGCTCCGGCGTGGATCCGTTCGGCGTCGGAACGGCGATCCGCAGTTGGGACAAGTACGACGGCATGGACAAGGCGAAGGCGCGCGTCGAGGCGAACTTCGAGTTCCTGGAGAAGACGGGCATCAACTTCTACTGCTTCCATGACGTCGACATCGCGCCGGAAGGCGACACGCTGCAGGAGACGCACAAGAACATTGACACGATCGTCGCGATGCTGAAGGAATTCCAGCAGTCGACGGGCAAGAAGCTGCTCTGGAACACGGCGAACATGTTTACGCATCCGCGCTACGTGTTCGGCGCGGCCACGACCTGCAACGCCGATGTCTACGCGCATGCCGCCGCGCAGGTGAAGAAGATGCTCGAGGTCGGCAAGGAACTCGATGCGGCGAACTATGTGTTCTGGGGCGGCCGCGAAGGCTACGAGACGCTGCTGAATACCGACATGGCGTTCGAGCTTGACAACCTCGCGCGCTTCTATCACATGGCGATCGAGTACGCGAAGGAGATCGGGTTCAAGGCGCAGTTCCTGATCGAGCCGAAGCCGAAGGAGCCGACGAAGCATCAATACGACTTCGACGCGGCGACGACGATCGCCTTCCTGCAGAAATACGGCCTGAAGGACCACTTCAAATTGAACATCGAAGCGAACCACGCGACGCTCGCGGGCCACACGTTCGAACACGAGCTCCGCGTCGCCGCGATCAACGGCGTGCTCGGCTCGATCGACGCGAACCAGGGCGACCTGCTGCTCGGCTGGGACACCGACGAATTCCCGACCGATATTTACAGCGTGACGCTGGCCATGTATGAAATCCTGAAGGCCGGCGGCTTCACGACCGGCGGCGTCAACTTCGACGCGAAGGTCCGCCGCGGTTCGTTCGAGCCCGAGGATCTGTTCCTCGCGCACATCGCGGGCGCCGACACGTTCGCATGGGGCCTGAAAGCCGCGGCGAAGATCATCGAAGAGCGCGTCCTCGACAAGGTGATCGAAGAGCGTTACGCTTCGTTCCGCGAAGGCATCGGCAAGGACATCGTCGAAGGCAAGGCGACGCTGAAGAGCCTCGAAGCCTACGCGCTCCAGAACAAGCCGATCGTGAACCGCTCGGGCCGTCAGGAACGGATCAAGCTGGTGCTGAACGAAATCATCTACAGCGTATAAACGGAATTGTCGGACGCAGCCGGCCGCCTTCGGCCGGCTGCGCGTCCCTGATCGGGCATGGAACGGAAAACACGGGGAGCGGCCAGGCTCCCGGCGGGGGAGGAACGAACGAATGAGCTGTGTAATCGGCATCGATCTCGGCACGAGCGCGGTGAAAGCGCTTCTGGTGAATCGGGACGGCCAGGTGCGGGCGGAGGCGTCGAAGAGCTATCCGCTGTTCCACGAGCATTCCGGCTGGAGCGAGCAACGGCCGGAGGATTGGGTCGAGGGGACGATCGGCGCGCTGCGCGAGCTGCTGGCAACCTCCGGCGTGCGTCCGGAGGAAGTGGAAGGCATCAGCTTCTCGGGCCAGATGCACGGTCTGGTGCTGCTTGACGAAGCGAACCGGCCGGTGCGCAACGCGATTCTGTGGAACGACACGCGGACGACGGCGGAATGCCGCGAGATCGAGCGGGCGCTCGGTCCCAATCTGCTCGGCATCGCGCGCAATCCGGCGCTCGAAGGGTTCACGCTGCCGAAGATTCTGTGGGTCCGGAAGCACGAGCCGGACGCCTTCGCGAAGGCGAAGCGGTTCGTGCTGCCGAAGGATTATGTCCGCTACCGGCTGACGGGCGAAATCCACATGGATTATTCCGACGCGGCCGGCACGCTGCTGCTCGACGTGGCGAACAGGCGGTGGAGCCCGGACATTCTCGCCGCGTTCGATCTGCCGGAGTCGTTCTGTCCGCCGCTCGCCGAATCGCACGATCATGTCGGCGGCCTGCTGCCGGAAATCGCGGAGCAGACGGGCCTTGCGGCCGGCACGAAGGTGTTCGCCGGCGGCGCGGACAACGCCTGCGGCGCGATCGGCGCCGGCATTCTGTCCGCCGGGCTGACGATGTGCAGCATCGGCACGTCGGGCGTCATCCTGACGTACGAGGACAGCCGGGATACCGACTACGCCGGCAAGGTGCACTTCTTCAACCACGGCAAGGCCGACAGCTTCTACGCGATGGGCGTGACGCTCGCCGCCGGCTATTCGCTGAGCTGGTTCAAGCAGACGTTCGCGCCGAACGAGTCGTTCTCCGATTTCCTCCGCGGCGTGGGCGACATCAAGCCGGGTTCCGGCGGCCTGCTGTTCACGCCGTATCTGGTCGGCGAGCGGACGCCGCACGCGGACGCCGTCATCCGGGCAAGCTTCATCGGAGCGGACGGCGCGCACACGCGGGATCATTTCGCCCGGGCGGTCATGGAGGGCATCACGTTCTCGCTGAACGAATCGATGGTCATATTCCGCGAGGCGGGCAAGAAGATCGACCGCGTCATCTCGATCGGCGGCGGCGCCCAGAATCCGGTCTGGCTGCAGATGCAGGCCGACATTTTCGGCGCGACGGTCGTCGCGCTGGAGAACGAGCAGGGCCCCGGTCTCGGCGCGGCGATGCTGGCGGCGTACGGCTGCGGCTGGTTCGAGAGCCTCGACGCGTGCGCGGCGAAATTCGTGAAGCATGCCGCTTCGTATGAACCGAATCCGGAAACGGTTGAAACCTATCGCGGGTTGTTCGACATCTACCGGGAAGTGTACAATCAGACGCGGGGACTGAATCAGGCGCTGGCCGCCTACCGGGGATAATCCGGGGGATGCGGCCGGACTCGCGGAGAGGAGACGATGGGCATGGGCGGCAATTCGGCTGCAATCGGCGACTACCAGGGCGAGCGCGCGGTATGGCTGCGCGCGGGCGTGTACGAGGCGGTTTTGCTGCCGGAGATCGGCGGCAACCTGATCGCATTCCGCGACACGGAGCGGGGACATCGCTACTTGCGCGAACCCGGTCCGGAGGAGATGGACGCGTTCAAGGCGAACCCTTCGATCCACGGCATTCCGGTGCTGTTCCCGCCGAACCGGTACGAAGACGGCAAGCTGCGCTGGCGCGGCAACGTCTATCAACTGCCGGTGAACGAGCCTTCGACGGGCAATCATCTGCACGGTTACGCGCACAGTTCGGCATGGGAACTGGTCCGGTACGGCGCGGATGACGAAGAGGCTTATGCGGAAGTGAAGCTGACGGTGGACAAGGGGCAGAAGCTGCATGAGTATCTGCCGTTCCGCTTCACGATCCGGCTGCATTACGGCCTCGGCGCCCGCGGACTCTCGCAGCGGGTGACGCTCGTGAACGAGGGCGAAGACGACATGCCGGTGCTGCTCGCCTTCCACACGGCGATCAACTCGCCGTTCGCGCCGGGCAGCGCCGCGCGCGACTGCAGGCTGAAGCTGACGATCGGGCAGCGGTGGGAGCTCAGCGAACGGATGCTGCCGACGGGACGGTTCCAGCCGCTGACGCCGGAGGAAGAGGCGATGAAGGGAGAAGGCATCTATCCGTTCTACGCGGCGATGGACAACCACTATACGGCGGTTCCGCAGAACGGCCGCAACCGGATGGAGCTGACCGACACGCGGATCGGCGCGACGCTCGTGTACGATGTCGGCACCTCCTGGAAGCAGTGGATGATTTGGAACAACGGCGCCCGCGAAGGCTTCTTCTGTCCCGAACCGCAGGTGAACCTCGTGAACGCGCCGAACACCGATCTTCCGCCCGAGGAGATCGGCCTGTTCAGCCTGGCGCCGGGCGAGATCTGGGAAGAGACGTCAAGGCTGTACGTGCTGGAGAAGGCCTGATGCCGGCGGCGCGTCTGCGCGTCCGGGCGGTGCTGTTCGATATGGACAACACGCTGCTTGCGTCCCGGATTGACTATGCGGCGATGCGCCGCGAGGTCGGCGCATGGCTCGTCCGCGAAGGCTATCTGGCGCAAGACGAGGCGGAGAACGGCACGACGGCGTCGATCATTCAGCAGGCGATCGGCCGCGGACTCGCCGGCGACGCGCTCGATCGGGTCTGGGCGATCTGCGCCCGGCACGAAGCGGAAGGCATGCGGGACGCCGAGCCGGAGCCGGGCGCCCGGGATACGCTCGAGCGGCTGCGCGGGCGCGGCCTGCTGCTCGCCGTGCTCACGAACAACGCCGAGGCCGCCGCCGAGCGCGCCCTGACCGGCACCGGCCTCCGGCAATACTTCGACCTCGTCGCCGGGCGTGAATCGGTGCCGGAACTCAAGCCTTCGCCGGCGGGCGTGCGCGCCGTGCTCGCGCGTTATCCCCATGTGCCGCCCGAATGTTGGCTGGCGGTGGGGGACTCGTGGATCGACGGCGCCGCGGCGGCCGGTGCGGGCATCGCGTTCGCCGCTTATCGCGCAAGGCACGATCTGGCGGCGTACGGCATCGAACCGGACGTTCGCATCCAACGGCTGGACGAGCTTCCGGATCTGCTGGACGTTGACACGGAGCATGTTTAGCCGGGACACAACGCCAAGGGCTGTCCGCGAGTCCTCTCACGGACAGCCCTTGATGCTTGGCCGTTACTTCTTCAGCTCTTCCGGGATCTCGGGACGATACAGGGAGGGCGACGCCGTCTTGACGAACATGCCCGCGATGCCGTTCAGCACGCCGGAAAGCAGCTTGGCCGCCAGTTGCTTCATGCCGGATTCACCTCCTTGTTTCGAAATAACAGGGTAATCCCCTGAACGGCCAGCACAATGGCCGCCGTTCCCGAAAGGAGAAAAAAGTTGCTGCCGGCAATCAGCACGGATACGACTTTCAGCAGCGGATAGTATTTTTCCGGTATCGTGTTGTAGCCCTTCAGATTGGAAGGCGCGAACGCCAGGAACAGCGCCAGCGAAACCGCCGTCAGGATCCACGTCCATTGCCCGGGCAGAACCAGTTGCGGCGGCAGCGCGATGATGGCGAAGGTCACCAGCATGCAGGGAATCGGCGACTCGAAATGGTAACCGCCCGAAATCATTCGCAACGGGATGAGGTAGGCCATCGCCGTCAACGTCTCGAGCCACTTGCCCGTCAATACGCCGAACGCGAGGGAAGCGGTGACCGGAATCGTGAAGTTGATGACGATGATCAGCGCGAATTTCATGACGGGCACGCTGACGGTCTGATCCGGATTGGCCTGCTTGATTTTGATGGCCAACTTTTCCGCGAATGCCTCAACCATCTTCACTGGAGCTCCCTTTTAATGACCAGATATTGAAGGATTCCGTATACCGCCAGTCCGGATATCAATCCGATCTCCTGCGAAATTCCTGAAAAGAACAGGAATTGGTACATGGACAAGCCCAAGTATCCCAAAAAACTGATGACGAGCAGTTTCCGATTCAGGTTGTTCCACATCATCTTGACGCGATCCGTGTCGGGAACGAAGGTGAAACCCCAATTTGTCCGGATCAGCCGCCATGCCAGGAAAAGAACGATTACGATCGTGGTCGACTGAACGATATACGCTGACGGGTCGTTCGGTTCGATCTTGGCTCCGGTCAGTTCGAAGATGAACAAGATGATGGCCTGAAGCAGCGTGTAAAAGACATAGCCGTTTACGTTCATCAACCATGCGTAAAAAACCGGAACCCGGAAGTACTGCCAGATAAACAGGAATACAATCGGCATTTGAACCAGTGGCGCAAACAAAATCAGATTGAACTCCACGAAGATCAAGCAGGATAACAGAGACAACATCAGGGAGGACAACAGCAGCCTGCCCCAATACCCCGGCAACTGGAATTTGAATAAGGCAAACGTGAGGATGAACATGGCCAGCCATTCGAGTGCGGAAAAGAACAGGAAGGTCGCGATTTGTCCAGCGTCCATCATTACGCTCCTCGTTTACTAACTTCCCGGAAAAACCGTAACAATCCGCTTGAGCTAGCATATTTCGCCAGCGCTCACGACAATTCCTGCTTTTTTCCAACATTTGCGAGCGAAAATTTTTGAGGCGGTTCCATCTTCGACCCGATTCGATGCGTTGCCCGCCGCCAAACCGATCAAGCCGGAGACGTTTTCCCCGCCACCGATGACACATCCCGTCATCGGTTTTTTGGTTTGCCGGTGCGCCCAAGACTTTACATTCGCTTTACAAAAGCTGCGTTCAAATTTGACATTCGCCCGGTAGGATGGAGACGGAAAGCCATCATACAGACAAAGATCAAGGAGTGGTTCGGGAATGTCGAAGATGTGCAAAGGCTTCCTTCCGCTGATCCTGGCGGCCCTGACGGTGGTCGCGGCGGCTTGCGGAAGCGGGAGCGGCAGCGAAGGCAACGCGAGCAACGGGGGGACGACGAGCGCCGCGGGCGAATCGGGCGGTTCAAGCGAACAGAAGCAAAAATGGTCCGGCTCGATCGAGATCGACGGCTCCAGCACGGTCTATCCGCTCACGGAAGCCGCGGCCGAGGAATACGCGGCGGAGCAGCCTGACGTCCGCATCACGGTCGGCGTCTCCGGCACGGGCGGCGGGTTCGAGCGGTTCTGCGCGGGCGAGATTCCGATCGCCGACGCTTCGCGGCCGATCAAGGACTCGGAAGCGCAGAAATGCGCCGAAGCCGGCATCGCGTACACGGAGCTGAGCGTGGCGTATGACGGCCTGTCGGTCGTTGTGAGCAAGGACAACGATTGGGTCGACTACCTGACGGTCGGGGAGCTGAACAGGATTTTCGTCGCGGGCAGCGAGGTCAAGACCTGGGCGGATGTCCGCGATGGCTGGCCGAACGAAGAGATCAAGATGTTCTCGCCCGGCGCTGATTCCGGAACCTACGATTATTTCAACGAGGCCGTCCTGGAAAAGGCGGGCATCCGCAGCGACGGGCAAATCAGCTTCAGCGAAGACGACAACACCCTCGTGCAAGGCGTCGCCGGCAACAAGGGCGGCATCGGCTACTTCGGCTACGCTTACTATGAAGAGAACGCCGACAAGCTGAAGGTTGTGCCGATCGACGGCGGAAGCGGCCCGGTCACACCGACGCTCGACACGATCAAGGACGGCACTTACTCGCCGTTGTCCCGCCCGCTGTTCATCTACGTCGACAACAAGGCGCTGGCGGAGCGGCCGGAAGTGAAGGATTTCGTCCGGTTCTATATCGAAAGCATCGGCGGCATGGCGAAGGAAGTCGGCTATGTCCCGCTGCCGGACGAGAAATACGCGGAAGAAGCGGCCAAGATCGGGAAATGACCGTTCACGGCTTCCCGCGAATGCCGGAAGTCCGACAGATCGCATACACCGGGAGGGATCGCCGCATGAACGGCGACGGCGATTTCATGTTCAAGAACGAGCGCGTTTCCGTCATGAACCGGCTGATGCCGGTTCTGCTCGCGCTGTGCGCTTCGGTCTCGATCATCACGACCGTCGGCATCGTCTATACGCTGGTGTCGGAAACGATGCTGTTTTTCCGTGAAGTCGGGATCGCCGAATTTCTGTTCGGCACGCGGTGGTCGCCGCTGTTCGAGCCGAAGGCGTTCGGCATGTTGCCGCTGCTGGCCGGCACGCTGCTGATCACGGTCATCGCCTGTCTCGTCGCGATGCCGATCGGACTCGCAAGCGCCATTTTCCTGAGCGAGTACGCGCCGCGCAGGGTGAGAAGCGTCATCAAGCCGATTCTCGAAGTGCTCGCGGGCGTGCCGACGATCGTTTACGGGTATTTCGCCCTCAGCTTCATGACGCCGATCGTGCGGACGATTTTTCCGGAGACCGGGATTTTCAACGCGTTGAGCGCCGGCATCGTCGTCGGCATTATGATCATTCCGATGGTGACGTCGCTCAGCGAGGACGCGATGAGCGCCGTGCCGAAGAGCCTGCGGGACGGCGCCTTCGCGCTCGGCGCCACGCGCTTCGAATCGGCGCTGAAGATCGTGCTGCCTGCCGCGCTGTCGGGCATCGTCGCCTCGTTCGTGCTCGCATTTTCCCGGGCAGTCGGCGAGACGATGATCGTGACGGTGGCGGCGGGCGCGACGCCGAATCTGACGATCAATCCGCTCGAGAGCATCCAGACGATGACGGCCTACATCGTGCAGGTCAGCCTCGGCGACACGCAACGCGGATCAATCGAGTACGGCAGCATCTTCGCCGTCGGCACGGCACTGTTCGTCATCACGTTCTTGTTGAACATCATGGCGCAATATGTCGCCAGGAGATTCCGGGAGGAGTATTGAGCATGAACCTGCTGCAAGGCGCAAGCCGTGAACAGATCGCCCGCCGCCGGAAAATCGACTTTTGGCTTCATCTGCTGTTCGCCGCGGCGACATCCGTCGGCGTTGTCGTGCTGTGCGCGCTGCTGGTCGACATCCTGATCGACGGGATCGGACGCCTGCGGCCCGAACTGTTCGAGCACTTCCCGTCCCGCCGCGCCGAGCGCGCCGGTATGAAGTCCGCCATCGTCGGCTCGCTGTATTTGCTGTGCATCATGCTGCCGATCAGCTTCGTCCTCGGCGTCGGCGCCGCGATCTGGCTGGAGGAATACGCGGGCCGCGGCCGCTTCACCCGGTTCATCCGGCTCAACATCAGCACGCTGGCCGGCGTCCCGTCGATCGTGTACGGCATCCTCGGCCTGACGCTGTTCGTCCGGCTGCTCATGCTGCAGCGGAGCCTGCTCGCCGGCGCGCTCACGATGACGATCCTCGTGCTTCCGATCATCATCGTGTCGGCGCAGGAGGCGCTGCGCGCCGTGCCGAAGTCGCGCCGCGACGCCTCCTGCGCGCTCGGCGCGAACAAGTGGCAGACGGTGTCGCGGGCGGTGCTGCCGTCGGCGCTGCCGGGAATCCTCACGGGCGTCATTCTCGCGATGTCGCGCGCGATCGGCGAGACCGCACCGCTCATCATGATCGGCGCGCTCACCTACGTCGCGTTTCTGCCGAAGCACGCGCTCGACCCGTTCACCGTCATGCCGATCCAGATCTACAACTGGCTGTCGCGGCCGCAGCCCGAGTTCCACGAGCTGGCGGCGGCGGGCATCATCGTGCTGCTTGCGATGCTCCTGCTCATGAACTTCGCGGCGATTCTGCTGCGGAACAAGTTCTCGAACCCAACCTGACCATCCGGAGGCAAAGCCATGTCCACGACCGCCACCAGACCAATGCCGGCGAAGGTCCGGACAGCGCGCGCGCTGATCGCGATCGACCGGCTCAACCTGTACTACGGTGATTTTCACGCGCTGAAAAACGTGTCGCTCGATATCCCGGAGCGGGCGATCACCGCCTTCATCGGCCCGTCCGGCTGCGGCAAATCAACCCTCCTCCGCACGCTCAACCGGATGAATGATCTCATCCCGGGCACGCGGATCGAGGGGCGGATCGCGATTGCCGGAACGGACATTTACGCGCCGGAGGTGGACGTCGAGACGCTGCGCAAGAAGGTCGGCATGGTGTTCCAGCAGCCGAATCCTTTTCCGAAATCGATCTATGACAACGTCGCCTACGGCCCGCGGCTGCACGGCATCCGGAAGAAGAGCCGGCTGGACGAGATCGTGGAGTCGAGCCTGAGGGCGGCCGCGCTCTGGAACGAAGTGAAGGATCATCTGAAGCGGTCCGCGCTCAGCCTCTCGGGCGGGCAGCAGCAGCGGCTCTGCATCGCGCGGGCGCTCGCGGTCGAGCCGGAGATTCTGCTCATGGACGAGGCGACGTCCGCGCTCGACCCGATCTCGACGCTGAAAATCGAGGAGCTCGTGCAGCAGCTCAAGGCGCGCTACACGATCGTAATGGTGACGCACAACATGCATCAGGCGGCGCGCGTTTCGGACAGGACCGTCTTTTTCCTGAACGGCGAAGTCGTCGAGAGCGCGGATACGGAGAAGCTGTTCTCCAATCCCGCGGACAGCCGGACGGAAGACTATATCAGCGGCCGGTTCGGCTGAAGGACCGGCGTGAGAGAGGAGCCGGGGACGCATGATCAGGCGGGTAGCGTTCGAAGAAGGGTTGAACGAGCTGAACACGCTGCTGCTCGATATGGGCGACCGCGTCGAGCGGGCGATCGAGGCGGCGATGCGGGCGCTGCAGGCGGTTGACGGAGAAGCCGCGCGGAACGTGATCGCGAACGATGCGGAGCTCAACCGGTTGGAAGAGCGGATCGTCGAGCTCGGCACGCGGCTGATCGCGACGCAGCAGCCGGTAGCGAAGGACCTGCGGCGCATCCTCGTCGCGTTCCGCATCTCGAACGATCTCGAGCGGATGGGAGATCTCGCGGTCGACATCGCCAAGGCCGTGCTGCGCCTCGAGGGCCGGGAGTGGATCAAGCCGCTCGTCGACTTGCCGAAAATGGCGGAGATCGTGCAGACCATGACCCGCGAGTCGATCCGGTCGTTCCTGCACGAGAACGTCGACCTCGCATGCAAAATGGCCCGCGACGACGACACGGTCGACGCCATCTACGGCAGTGTGCTGCAGGAGCTGTTCGCCCTTCGGCCGGCGAACGCCCGGGATTCGTCGCAGGCGATGCTGCTCAGTTTCGTCGGCCGCTATCTCGAGCGGATCGCCGACCACGCGACGAACATCGGCGAGTCGGTCGTCTATCTCGTGACGAACAAGCGGCCGGATCTGAACCGGTAACGGTCGGGCCGGGCCCGTCGGCCTATCCGCGCGGCGAATAAACCCTATAGGAACAATATATTGGATTGCCGCCTGCGGACCGTGCCATAATGGTGCCACCAAACCTGAAGGGACGGTGGACCGAAAATGGCCGCGCAACGCTGGAACTCCGCTTTCTACGACGGCAAGCTCGATTACGTGTCCGAACTGGGCAGAGGGCTCGTCGATTTGCTGGACCCGCGGTCCGGAGAGACGATTCTCGATCTCGGCTGCGGGACAGGCGATCTCGCGCACGAAATCGCGACCCGCGGCGCCGGCGTGATCGGCATCGACCTTTCCGCGGAGATGATCGCCGCCGCACGGCGGAAGTACCCCGGGATCGATTTCCGCATCGGCGACGCCGAAGATTTCACGCTGGAGCGGCCGGCGGACACGGTGTTCTCGAACGCCGCCCTGCACTGGATGAGAAGACCCGAACGTGTCATACGCTGCGTCCGGGACGCCCTGAAGCCGGGCGGACGATTCGTCGCCGAATTCGGCGGGAAGCACAACGTCGAAACGCCGGTCGGCGCGATCATCCGGGTGCTGAAGCGCGACTTCGGGATCGACGCCGCGGGCCGCCATCCGTGGTATTTCCCGAGTGTCGGCGAGTACGCCGCGCTGCTGGAGGCGCACGGATTCCGCGTCGCATTCGCCGCCCATTTCGAACGCCCGACGCGGATGAAGGACGGGGAAGCGGGCCTCGGGACATGGATTCGGGGGTTCGCGGATTTCTTTTTTGAAGGGCTGTCGGAGAAGGAAAAAGAAACGGCGATCGCGACCGTGGAATCCGAGACGCGGGACGCCCTCTTCCGGGACGGGGCCTGGCACATCGACTACTGGCGGCTTCGCGTCGTGGCCGTGAAGCCCGGACGGGCATAACGCATCGGACGCCGCTTTCCATCGGGGGAGGCGGCGTTTTTTCATGCAGGCGGGCGACGGACGGCGCGAATGTGATATAGTAGTCGGTAGATGGTTACGGAGAGGGTGCGCCCATGGACAAATGGATCCTGATTGACGGCAGCAGCATCGCGTTCCGCGCGTTCTTCGCGATGCCGACGCTGACGAACGCCGCCGGCATGCACACGAACGCCGTGTACGGCTTCGCAACGATGCTGCTCAAGCTGATCGAGGAAGAGAAGCCGACGCACATGCTCGTCGCGTTCGACGCGGGCAAGATCACGTTCCGCCACGAGGGGTACGAGGACTACAAGGGCGGCCGCGAGAAGACGCCGCCGGAGCTGAGCGAGCAGTTCCCGCTCATCAAGGAGTTGCTGGACGCGCTCGGCGTCGCGCATTACGAGCTGGAGAACTACGAGGCCGACGACATCATCGGCACGCTGTCGCGGATCGCCGACGAGGCGGGACGGGAGACGCTGATCGTGACCGGCGACAAGGACATGCTGCAGCTCGTCTCCGACCGCGTGACGGTCGCGATCACCCGCAAGGGGATCAGCGAGGTGGACCGGTTCACGCCCGAAGCCGTCAGGGAAAAATACGGTCTCGTGCCGCACCAGATCATCGATCTGAAGGGGCTGATGGGCGACGCCTCGGACAACATCCCGGGCATCCCGGGCGTCGGCGAGAAGACGGCGCTGAAGCTGCTGCACGAGTACGGCTCGGTCGAGAACGTGCTCGCGAACGCCGCGGAGCTCAAGGGCAAGCTGCGCGAGAAGGTCGAGGAGCACCGCGACAGCGCGCTCATGAGCAAGCGGCTCGCGACGATATTCCGCGAGGTGCCGCTGGACCGGAGCGAAGCGGACATCGCGTTCAAAGGTTGGGACAACCAGAGGCTGGCCGCCGCGCTGCGCAAGCTGGGCTTTCGCTCCATGCTGGAACGGCTCGGCTTGAACGAAGCTTCGGCCGGAGCGGCGGCGGGCGGCGCGGCGGAGACCGGCGCCGCCGGCGGGGTGGAGGCGCCGGAGCTGCGCGTCGTACTGCACACGTCCGGGACGGCCGCGGAGCTTACGGCGGACAGGCTGGCGGCGGCCGAGGCGGTCGTGATCGACTCCGCCGGCGAGAATCCGCACCAGGCTTCGCTGATCGGGCTCGCGGTCGCAATCGGCGACACCGCGCACGTCCTGACGGCCGACGCGCTGCGTTCGGAAGGCGCTGCCGCCGTGCGGGCGTGGCTCGCCGATCCGGAGCGGCCGAAGACCGGCTACGATCTGCACAAGGCCGCGCTCGTCCTCGGCTGGGACGGCATGGAGCTGAACGGATACGGGTTCGACGTCGAGCTCGCCGCCTATCTGCTCGACCCGACCGGCGGCCATGACGGCATTTCCGGACTTGCGGCGAAATACGGCCTGCCGCCCGTGCGGCCGGACGACGAGGTGTACGGCAAGGGCGCGAAGTTCACGGTGCCGGACGCGGAGACGCTGGCCGCGCATCTCGCGCGCAAGGCGGACGCGGTCCGGCGGATCGCGCCGCTGCAGCAGGCGGAACTGGAGCGGTTCGGCATGCGCCGGCTCTACTACGAGCTGGAGCAGCCGCTCTCCCGCGTGCTGTGCGGGATGGAGCGGCAGGGCATCGCGGTCGATGCCGACGAGCTCGAGGCGATCGGCCGGGAGCTCGAGCGCCAGATCGCCGATCTGATCGCGGCGATCTACCGGCTCGCCGGCACCGAGTTCAACCTGAACTCGCCGAAGCAGCTCGGCGAGATTCTGTTCGAGAAGCTCGGTCTGCCCGTCCGGAAGAAGACGAAGACCGGCTATTCGACCGACGCCGAAGTGCTCGAGTCGCTCGAGCCCTATCACGAGATCATCGGCCTCATCCTGCATTACCGGCAGCTTTCGAAGCTGCAGTCGACCTACATCGAGGGGCTGCTGAAGGAAATCCGCCGGGAGACGGGGAAAGTGCACACCTACTACCGGCAGACGATCGCCGCGACCGGAAGGCTGTCCAGCCAGTTCCCGAATTTGCAGAACATCCCGATCCGGATCGAGGAGGGCCGGCGCATCCGCAAGGCGTTCGTCCCGTCGGAGCCCGGCTGGTACATCCTCGCCGCCGACTACTCGCAGATCGAGCTGCGCGTGCTCGCCCACATTTCGGGCGACGAGCGGCTCAAGGAAGCGTTCCGCTCCGGCATGGACATCCACACGAAGACGGCGATGGACGTGTTCGGCGTGGCGGCCGACCAGGTCGACGCGAACATGCGCCGGCAGGCGAAGGCCGTCAACTTCGGCATCGTCTACGGCATCAGCGATTTCGGGCTGGCGACGAACCTGAAAATCACGCGCAAGGAAGCGGCCGCGTTCATCGAGCAGTACTTCGCCGTGTTCCAGGGCGTGCGCCGATACATGGACGACATTGTGGCGAAGGCGCGGCAGGACGGCTACGTGACGACGCTGCTCGAGCGCCGGCGCTATCTGCCGGAGATCAACGCGTCGAACTTCAACCTCCGCTCGTTCGCGGAGCGGACGGCGATGAACACGCCGATCCAGGGCACGGCCGCGGACATCATCAAGCTCGCGATGGTGAAGATGGACGAGGAGCTCAAGTCGCGCGGCCTGCGCAGCCGGATGCTGCTGCAGGTGCACGACGAGCTTGTGTTCGAGGTGCCGGAGGACGAGCTCGAGACGATGAAGACGCTCGTGCCTGCCATCATGGAGAATGCGATCAAGCTGGATGTGCCGCTGAAGGCGGACGTCAGTTACGGAAAAAACTGGTACGAAGCCAAATGATTCATCATCGCGTCGGAGAGAGGGGGAAGCGAAATGCCGGAACTGCCTGAGGTCGAGACCGTCAAGCGCACGCTGAACGCGCTTGTCGCCGGCAAGACGATCCGCGCCGTCACGGTGCGGCTCCCCCGCATCATCCACCGGCCGGAGGAGCCGGAGGCGTTCGCGGCCGCGCTCGAAGGCCGCACGATCCTCGGCATCGAACGGCGCGGCAAGTTTCTGAGGTTTCTGCTGGACGGCCTGGTGCTCGTCTCGCATCTGCGCATGGAGGGGAGATACAGCGTCTGCCCGTCGGACGAGCCGATCGAAAAGCACACCCATGTGCTGTTCCACCTGACGGACGGGACGGATCTGCGGTACAAGGACGTCCGCCAGTTCGGCACGATGCATCTTTTCCGTCCGGGTGAGGAGTTCGGGCAGCCGCCGCTGAGCAAGCTCGGGATGGAACCGCTGGACAACGCCTTCACCGCGGAGGCGCTGCGCAGGTTGCTTGGCGGGCGGAAGGCGCCGATCAAGCCGCTGCTGCTCAATCAGGCATATGTCGCGGGGCTCGGCAATATCTATGTGGACGAGTCGCTGCACAAGGCCGGCATCCATCCCGAGCGGCCGGCGGCGTCGCTGAGGCCTGCCGAGTGGACACGGCTGCACGAGGCGATCCGCTGCACGCTGCAGGAAGCGGTGGATGCGGGCGGCTCGTCGGTGAGATCCTATGTGAACGGCCAGGGCGAGCTGGGGATGTTCCAGCTCCGCCTGTATGTGTACGGAAGGGAAGACGAGCCGTGCCGGACCTGCGGCACGGCGATCGTGAAGACGGTGCTCGGCGGGCGCGGCACCCACGTGTGCCCGGTCTGCCAGCCGTACCGGAAGGCGCGCGCCCGCAGCCCCAGGGGCAAGGCGCCCGCCGCCATACCGAAGCGGCTCGCCGGATCGGCGGCCGAATCCGCGGCGGATGCCCGCGCGTAATCACCCCGCCATGCTCCCTGCATATGATGGCATTGTCATCCTGGGCAGCCTCCGGGCAGCCCATGCGGGGAGGAGCGTTCATGTTCGCATCGGGCGCGTCGCTGGCGCTGCTCGCGCTGGCAGTCAGTCTCGACGGCTTCGGCGTCGGCGCATCCTACGGCATGCGCGGCTTCCGGATTCCGATGCCGTCGATTCTCATCATTGCGGTATGCTCCGGCGCCGTCGTCTGGCTCGCGATGACGGCCGGCGGCTGGCTGACGGACCTTCTGCCGCCGGCGGTCGCGCGGTCGGCGGGCGCCGTGCTGCTGATCGCCGTCGGCCTGTGGGCGCTCATCCAGCTCCGGCGCGGAACCGACGGCGGGCGCGCGTGCGAAGCGGAGGCGGAAGAGCCGGCCCGCCGCGACGCCGGGACGGCGACCGTCGCGCGCATCGAGCTGCGCCGGCTCGGACTGGTCATCTGCATCCTGCGCGCGCCGCAGGCGGCCGACACGGACCGGTCCGGGACGATCTCCGCGTCGGAGGCGGTGCCGCTCGGCGTCGCGCTGTCACTCGATGCGCTCGGCGCGGGATTCGGCGCGGCGATGGTCGGTTTTCCCGCGCTTCCGGCTTCCTTGCTGATTGCCGCGGCGAGCGGCGCATTTCTGCTGGCGGGACTGAAGTTCGGCCGGACATTCGCGAGCCGGTTCGCCGGCGCGAAGGCCGTGTCCGTCCTGCCCGGATTGATTCTGATCGCGACGGGCATCGCCCGGCTCATCGAATGATCGAAATAGGACGAGGTGACGGCATTGATCATCGGACTTACCGGCGGCATCGCGTGCGGCAAGAGCACGGTAGCCGCCATGCTGGCGGAGCTCGGCGCCTTCGTCGTCGATGCCGACCGGATCGCCCGCGAGGTCGTCATGCCGGGCGAGCCGGCTCTGGCCGAGGTCGCCGCCGTCTTCGGACAAGCCGTCATTCGGGATGACGGCTCGCTGGACCGCAAGAAGCTCGGCGAGATCGTGTTCGCCGATCCGGAGAAGCGGAAGCGGCTGGAGGCAATTCTCCATCCGGCGATCCGCGAGCGGATGTGGACGACCATCCGGCGCGTCAAGGCGCACGAGCCCGGCCGGATCGTCGTCGCGGACATTCCGCTTCTGTACGAGACCGGCCAGGAACATTTGTATGACGGCATCATCGTCGTCTATGTGCCGCGCGAGCTGCAGATCGAGCGGCTGCTCCGGCGCAACCCGGAGTTGTCCGAAGCGCAGGCCCGCGAGCGGATTCAAGCGCAGATGGACATCGAGCGGAAGAAGGAGCTTGCGGACTGGGTCATCGACAACAGCGGCGATCCGGAGGCGACCAGGCGCCAGGTGGAAGCGCTCTGGCGCAGGCTGGCGGGCACGGTGAAGACATGAGGCGGCGGCGCGGGAAGAGGAGAGGCGGCTGGCTGCTGGCGGGAATTCTTTTGCTGCTGGGCATCCTGTATGCCGAACAGAGCAGTTGGGTGAAGCAGCGTCTGTATCCGGTCGCGTATCGGGACGATATCCGGGCGAGCGCGCTGAGCCACGGCGTGGAGCCGCACCTCGTCGCGGCCATCATCCGGGTCGAATCGAATTTCCGCACAGGCCGCGTTTCGGGCAAGGGCGCGCTGGGTATCATGCAGATCATGCCGGACACGGCGGACTGGATCGTCGCCCAGGCTCGCTACGAAGGCGTGACGCCGGAGATGGTCCGGGACCGGGCGGATGTCGGCATCGAGCTCGGCACCTGGTATCTGGCCTCGCTGCTGCGGCGGTACGAGGGCAACACGGCGGCCGTCGTCGCCGCCTACAACGCGGGTCCCGGCAACGTGACCGCCTGGCTGAGGGACGGCGTATGGGACGGCTCGCTGGACTCGAGCGACGACATTCCGTTCGGGGAGACGCGGCGGTATGTACAACGGGTGAATTACTACTATAATAAATACAAGTCGGTCTATCCGGACTGGTAACGATCGGAAACAAGAAGCCGGGTGCCCGCCGCGGTCAGGCAGCAAGCACCCGAGCTTGACGATAAAGCCTTGAGGTTCGACGGATTATTTGAATTGCCCTGCCAGCGATTGCTCGGCGATTTGCACCAGCTTCCGGGTGATGTAACCACCGATGGAGCCGGCTTCACGGGTCGTGATGTTGCCGTAGTACCCGTCTTGCGGGAGGGCAATGCCCAGCTCCTGGGCAACTTCGTACTTCATCTGATCCAGCGCGGCATTCGCCTGCGGCACGACCAGTTGATTGCTGTTGCGGTTTGCGCCCGGCATCGTCGATTCACCTCCCTCGCGTGTGGTACCTGTATTATGTGCGATTCGCCGGACATCATGACGGTGCGGCGCTGGTGAGTTGTTCCCATGCCACCCATGGCAAATACATGCATCCGGCGCGTCCGGTTGCGTTCTGGAGGTCGGAAAACCGATGAAATGCCCCTATTGCGAACATTCCGGCACGAAGGTGCTCGATTCGCGCCCGGCCAACGAGAACAAGTCGATCCGGCGCCGCCGCGAATGCGAGCGCTGCGCCCGCCGCTTCACGACGTTCGAAATGATCGAGGAGACGCCGCTCATCGTCATCAAGAAGGACGGCCGGCGCGAGGAATTCAGCCGCGACAAGATTCTGCGCGGCCTGCTCAAGGCGTGCGAGAAGCGTCCTGTTTCGGTTGAGCAGCTCGAAGTCATCGTGTCCGAGGTGGAAAAAGAAATCCGCGCGACCGCGAAGGCCGAAGTCGAAAGCCGCGAGATCGGCGAGCTCGTGATGGAGCAGCTCTACCCGGTCGACGAGGTGGCGTACGTCCGGTTCGCGTCCGTCTACCGGCAGTTCAAGGACATCAACATGTTCATGCGGGAGCTGACCAACCTGCTCGCGAAGCATGCGATGGAAAACGGGGACAAGCCGAAAGACTGACGGCGGGGCGCGGTTTGCAGCGCGTCCGCGGTTGACAGCCGTTCGGCCCGCATGCTATATTATGTTTTGTCGTCGCCCTCAAGGCAATTCGGGCCTTTAGCTCAGTTGGGAGAGCGCTTCGCTGGCAGCGAAGAGGTCAGCGGTTCGAACCCGCTAAGGTCCACCATATCACGCACGTTCGCAGCCCCGCGAGGGCTGTTTTTTTCATGCCTCAAAGCCCACTCAATCCCTCGCAACCGGCAGCGTGAACCGGATCGCCGTCCCCGCGCCCGGCTCGCTCTCCGCCCAAATCCGGCCGCCGTGGCGCTCGACGATTTTCCGGCAGATGGCCAGCCCGAGCCCGGCCCCGCCGTAATGCCGCGAACGGGACTTCTCCGCCCGGTAGAACTGCTCGAACACATGGGGCAGATCTTCCGCCGCGATGCCCGTTCCCGTATCCCGGACCGTGATCCGCAGCGCATCATCCGCCACGTCCGCCTCGATCGCGATGACGCCTCCGTCGTCCACGTACCGTCTCGCGTTGCCGATCAGGTTGTCGAACACCTGCGCGATGCCGTTTTCATCCGCCCGGATCCGGACCGAAGGCAGCGGCCTCGCCACCTCCAGCCGCACGGGCAGGTCGGCGAACTCCGCTTCGTACGGTTCGACGACCGATTCCAGCAATTCCCTCGCGTCATGCGCGGGAAGCGGATTCTCCGGTTCGGCCAGATCCAGTTGCGTGTATTGAAACAGCGACTCGATCAGCCGGTCCAGGCTTTCGGTCTTGTGCCGGATGACGGAAATATACCGCGCCAGTTTCTCCCGGTCGCGAACGACGCCGTCCTGCAGCGCCTCGACATAACCTTTGATGGACGTCATCGGCGTCCGCAGATCGTGGGAAATGCTTGCGAGCAGCATCCGGCGCGATGCCTCGAGCCGCTCCTGCTTCTCCAGCGACGCCCTGAGCCGGTCGCGCATCACGCCGAAGGCCGCGCACAGATCGCCCATCTCATCGTTCCGGTCGTAGGTCAGCGCGAAGTCGTACCGCCCGTCCATGATGTCCTGGGTCGCGGCGCGCAGCTCGTGAAGCGGCCGCAGGATGTTCCGCGAGATGATCCATCCGACGACCGCGGCGCAGGCCAGAAACGGAATCACGAGCGCCAGCGCCATCTGCAGGATCGCGACGCCCGTCGGCACCTCCCGGGCGCTGAACGCCGTCACCGACGCGGCCAGCAGGGGAAAGGCGAGCATGCCGAGAAAAGCGGTCAAAAGCCTGCTCCGGATTCCGAATCTCACGGCGCGTCCCCCTCGAACCGGTAGCCGATGCCCCACACCGTCTTGATGTAGCGCGGATTCGCCGGATCGTCCTCGATCTTTTCCCGGATTTTTTTGACGTGGATCGTGACGGTGTTCAAGTCTCCGTACTCGTGGAATCCCCATACGTGGTCATAGATCTGCTGCCGGCTCAGCGCCTGGTTCGGATGCTGCGCGAGGAAGCGGAGCACCTCGAATTCCTTCGTCGTCAGCGGCACGATCCGTCCGCGCCGCCTGACCATATACGCCTTCGGATCGATGTCCAGATCCCCGAACCGTAGCGATTCCGCGCGGCCGTCCGGCGCCGAGAGATGATGGTACCGCCTGAGCTGCGCCTTGACCCGGGCGACCACCTCGCCGGGGCTGAACGGCTTCACCACATAATCGTCGGCGCCGAGTCCGAGTCCCAGAATCTTGTCCACCTCGGACTGCTTCGCGCTCAGCATGATGATCGGAATGTTCGATTCCGCGCGAATCGTCCGGCACACCTCCATGCCGTCGAGCCCTGGCAGCATGATGTCCAGCACCAGGAGCTGCGGGCGGCATTCCCTGAACATCCGGACGCATTCCCGGCCGTCGCCGCAGAGGATGACCTCGAATTGCTCGGCCTCGAGATAGTCCCGGATCAGCTCGGCAATCTCCCGGTCGTCGTCGACGACCATCACTTTCGCGTGCGCCATAATCTCCCCTCCATCCCGGATTATAGCAGCACGTCCTTCCGTTTCATATAGAAAGCCCCCGCCGCGAGAAACAGAACCGCATACGCCGCCGCAACGCCGAGATCCGCCAGCACGTCCCGGATCGGCGCGCCGTGCAGCACCGCCAGGTGAAACCCGTTCATCTGATGGACGATCGAATACCGCGGATCCATCCGTGTAAGCGGCAGAAACAGATACAGCGCGGCCGACAGGCCGATCGTCATGCCGGCATGCCCCGTGACCAGGGCGAGGAAGAGGGCCAGCATGCCGAAGCCCATGCAGGGCGCAAGCTGGGCGGCGGCCGCCTTGAGCGTGGCTGCGACGCCGTCCCCGGTCACGGGCACGCCGTCCGCAAGCAGCCGGTCCCCCCAGCCGAACGCCAGGGTTCCGACCGCGTACGCGGCAACCACCTGAAAAACGGCCAGCGCGGCGACGGCCAAGGCGAGGGCGGCAGCCTTCGCGAGGACGAGCCGGCCCCGTCCGACCGGCCGGAGCAGCGCGAGCTTGAGCGCGCCGCTCCGGTACTCGTCCGCCGCCAGGTCGGCCGCGATCGCCGCGGCGTAAAGCGCCATGAGCAGCGGCTGGCCGTCGATCATGTGGAGCGGGAATGACTGTCCGTTCATTTCGCCCGCGCCATCCCGCAGCAGCCGGAAGACGGCGATGAGCTGCAACAGCGTCGCGGCCGCCATGAAGAGCCTCGGTTTTCGCATGCGGAACGCTTTGCGGCATTCATTTTTCACCAGACCCGCAAGCATCATCCGTCCCTCCGTCAATGCAGGATATCCTTCTTCCGGAACACGCCGAACGCGATCAGGCCAAACACCGCCGCATACAGCGCAATCACGCCCGTACGCCGCAGCGCGAGGTCCGGGTCCGGATCGGCGATGATCGCCTCGTGGTAGCTCACCATCTGGTCAACCAGCGACCAGGGGGCGAACGCTTCGATCGCGTTCAGGTTCGAGGCGATGGCCGCGGCTACAAGCGATACGATGACCGCGACGCTCATGCGGCCGACGAGCACCGCGACGGCCCCCGCGAACAGCCCGTACGCCGCGTACGGGAGGACGAGCAGTCCCGCCGCCGCGAGCGTGAGCCGGATGCCTTCGGAGGCCGGAACGACGCGGCCGGCGTATTCCGTTCCGTCGCCCCAGCCCAGAAAGTGCGATCCGATCGCGTACGCCGCGCCGACGTAGAAGGCGGCCATGAGCACGATGAACACGAGCAGCGACGCAAATTTGGCCCCGAGCAGCACGCTCCGGCGCACCGGCCGCAGCAGGGGCAGCTTCAGCGTGCCCCGCCTGTGCTCGTTCGTCACGCTGTCGCCGAGGACGATCGGGATGAAGATCATCATGAATTGCGTCAGGATGTCCAGCGTATGGAGCGGCGCTGACTGGCCGTTCCGGAACGTCCACGCGTACATCGGATCGCCCGGCGAATAGCCGGAAAAATTCAGCAGGAGAATGACGACCATGATCGCGGCGAACACGTACGGTTTCCGCGATCGGAACAGCTTGTACAGTTCGATTCCGATCAGCTTCCCCATGGCGTTCGCGCACCTCACGACCGGGTCGTCTCGAAGAACAGATGCTCCAGCGAAAAATCGCCGGCCGCCCCGGCCAGCTCCCGCACATCGCCTTCCATCAGCAGCCGGCCGCCCTCGATGATCCCGACGCGGTTGCAAATCTGCTGCATCTCGTACAGCAGGTGACTCGAAATGAAGAAGGTGATGCGCTTCTCCGCGGCGAGGCGCAAAATCAGTTCCCGGATTTCCTTCATGCCCTGCGGATCGAGCCCGTTCGTCGGCTCGTCGAGGATGATCAGCTCGGGCTCGTGCAGCAGCGCGTTCGCGATGCCGAGCCGCTGCCGCATGCCGAGCGAGTAGGTCCGCACCTTGTCCCGCGCGCGGCCGTTCAGCCCGACGATGTCCAGCACCTCGCGGATCCGGCTCCGGGTTACGCCGGGCGTGAGGTTCGCCATCAGCGCGAGATTTTCGTACCCCGTCAGATAGTCGTGGAACGCCGGCGTCTCCACGATGGCGCCGATGCGCGCGATGGCGCGCCGGAAGTCCTTCCGCAGACTGACGCCGCCCACCAGAACGTCGCCCGCGTCGGGGAAGACGAGTCCCGTCATCATCCGGATCGCCGTCGTCTTGCCCTGCCCGTTGCGCCCGAGGAAGCCGTACACATCGCCCTTCATCACCCGGATGTTCAGATCGTCGACGACCTTCCGGCCGCGGAACGACTTCGTGAGGCCGCGCGTCTCCAGCAACGGAATCTCCTGTGCCATAATCCTGCCTCCCTTGCCTGCTTCGAAAATTTCCCGCCTCCATCCTCTCATCCAAAACTTGACCGCCGCATGCGGTACTGTTAAGCTGCGATAAACCTTCCCTTAACTTTTCATAAACTTGCCGAAAAGAAAATGCCGGTCAGGCTGAATTGACGCAAAAAGCGGCGGAAGGTGTTGACCTTTCGCCGCTTTCCATCATTGTTTGTTGATAAAATTGGAATATCGAAACGTGAATTGGGGTATCCTGGGAATCGAATCAGGGTCGCCCATCATCTTGCCGTATATGTTTGGCCGTCCATTGTTCGACCCACTCCCGCCGCTTGCCGGCATCAAACACCAGGTAGACGGGAGAGCATGTGTTTTGTGCAAGACGGTCGCACGTCAGGCAGTCCTTCCGGAATTCACGGTAAATCACGCCGTACTCATCTTCGGATAAAGGCTTGAAGCCTTTGTAGCGGTACAGAAGTACGGCGGGATTATCCCGATCGGTCTTGACGGCGGCGCAGAGAAGGTTGAGCCTCAGCACTTCCGCGGTGATGGCATTCCCGATCCTGTTCATCAAATTCCAGGAGCGGTTTTCTTTCAGGACAAGCAGCGACTTGATCTCCGCATATCCCGTGCGCGGCACGACGGCGAAACAGCCGATCAGACGCCCGTCATCCATGACTTTGAAATAGTGCGGCCACTGGGATTCCACCGCGTCGTCATTCATGTTGTTGGATTTGAGCAGCTCAACCAATGCGGGGATGTCTTCCTGTTGAATTCGCGAAATGATGCAATTGCTGTCCATAGCCTTGATGTACCTTCTCATATTATTTAACTTTTGTTTTTCAAATATAGTATTACCATATTTCCTCTCTCTGACCGTGTCAAGGCAAAAAAAGGAACCATCCCGACTTTCACCGACATTTTCCTGTGAAAAAGTTGTTGACACGCATGAGCGAAAATGATATTATCTCTCTTGTCAGCTCGATTGAGCGGCATGGACAACACGGGTTCTTAGCTCAGTTGGTAGAGCAGGTGACTCTTAATCATCAGGTCCAGGGTTCGAGTCCCTGAGAACCCACCATCACACGAAGACGAACCGTCGACCGCAAGGTCGGCGGTTTTTTCGTGCGTTCCCCGTCCGGTGGAAAAGGGTTCGGGTCGATCTTGGATCCTGACAACAGCCCGGACGCGCGCCAAAACCGGCAACGACCGCGGCTGGCTGACGGAGATGCCGGAGTCGAGCCGGTGCTCCGATATTACCAGAAGAACGGCTTCCGCCTGCACGCCCTCCGCGTCAACGCTTTGGCGCAAGCTGAAGCCGGAAATTCCCGCATTCGGCAACGATGGCATTCCGCTGCGCGACGAGATCGAGCTGACCATGACGCTCGCTTGAACCAAGTTACGGTGGCGGCAGATTCTCTCCGATATTCAGTCGGTACGTCCGGTACCGGATGTTGCCGCTGGCGACGATCAGATGGCGCGTATCGACGAGCCGCCGCAGAATCCTGCGCGCGTATGGCTCGGTTACCCGCAGATGCCCGGCCAATTCACCGGCCGAAAACGGCCTCAGCCGCCTGCGCGCGAACCGGACTGTCTCCGCCTCCAGGCAGTTCAGCCCCGCGTCCACGTCGTACGACAGAAATTTGCCGATGAACGATAGCACCAATTGTCTGCAAAACTCCGGCTCTTCCCGAATGGACAGATACGCGACCGGCAGCCAGATCCATCCGTCCAGCGAGAGCAGGCTTTGTCTGCGGCACAGATCCTTGAACCGCCTCGTATCCAGATCCCGGGCATGCGTCCGGTAATCCTGAATCTCGATGTTTCCCTTGGCTCCTCCCGGCATGAACGCCAGATCCAGATACCGGTAACCGTTCTGAAAATCCCGAACCTCCCATTCCGCGTACAAATGATCGAACGAGCCGACGACGGGAAACCGGATGCAGCGAAGAAACTCCACCGTGCCGTGGCTGAGTCCTTTTTCCAGAAGTTCGCGCCTTCTGTGGTTCGTCTCCTCCGTAATCTGCTTCTGCATCCATTTTTCATACCGCTTTGCGAACATGATGCCCCTCCTTCCAAATGAAAATGCCGCTCCGACGCCTCCAGGCATCAAAGCGGCATGTGCTTCATGTCCGTCTGTGAGCAACTATAGCACCTGAACCGTTCCAATGCAAATCCTAACGAAACTGAGACGTCTTTTTTTGGCGAAAGGCGGGATTTTTCGAAAGTTAACGAAACTGGGAAGCGTTATTTGACCATTTCGGCCACTGAAACGGTCGGTTTCGGGGGAATAGCGTGTCTCCGTTTCGTTGAATTTTGCAAACCGGGCGATTCGGCGCAAATAGCGTGTCTCCGTTTCGTTAGCGTCGGAGAAATAAACGGATCCCGGTTCCGCATCGTCAAAATGGGTGTGAACGAACGTTGGAAGGGAAGAAAACGGAGCATGAACGCGAAAAAAAGACTCATCGCTCTGACGTTGGCCGCGGCGGCCGCCATATCGGCCGCCTGCGCATCAGTGGAAAAGCAAGGCGCCTCCGAAACCCGGGGGCCGGTTATCGCCGGCGAGCATCCAAATTCGAAAATCCCGGCCGGGCATGAAGATCCGGTTATCGCCGCCGAGCCGCCGAATCCGATCATCGCCGAACTGCCCGATAGGGACATCGCGCTGTATGCGGCCGCCGACGGCGTGGTGCTGCGGATCGGCAGGCACGAACGGCAATTTGACTGGATCAGCGGGACGCCCCGGGAGATCATGCCGGACATGCAAGCCGCGGACTTCGACGCGGACGGCGAAGACGAACTGGCCGTCATCCTTTACATCGGATCGGGCACCGGCGTATCGGTCGAAGAGCTGCATGTGGTCGAATTCGACGGGGAGGGCCGGATGGAGGATCATGTTTTCGCCGAAAGCGACTACGTCGGGCAGTTGAATGAACGCCTCGAATTCCGTCCTCCGGATCCGGACCGGGACGGCGCCGCGACGGGCGAGATGGTGGTCGACTCCCGGCCGTATGCGGTGAATCTGGCGGAGTTCGCATCCGGGGAATTCGGGCGGATCACCGACCGCACGGTCCTCGGCAGCATCGTCCATTTCGCAGCCGAAGGACGGAAGCTGAAGGCGGAATTCGGTGTCGGCATCGTGCTCGAAACGTTTGTCGTGCCCCAATATATCGGCGCGATCCATGCGGATGTGGAATACCGGAACGGCCGTTTCCGGCTTGGGGATATGGCATTCGAGCCCCATCCCGAATACCGGTCCCCGTGACTTCCAACCCCTCGCAACCTTCCGCGCGCGGAGAAATAAAGATGTCGATTCCCGTAAAAGTATGCTAGATTATAAATGTAGAAACTTCCGCAGACGGCAGAACCATTCCACGGAAGATCGGAGTGCCGGCCATGACGAACAGGATTCGAACCCGTTCGAACGCGGACAAGCGTTCCCTGAAGGATCGGAACGGCCGGTCCGGCGGCGGTCAGCGTTCCCGGCAGTCCCGGGCCACGCCGGCCGCCGGCATCGCCGTCATGCAGCGCATGCTCGGGAACGCGACGATGAGCCGCCTGATGCGAACGGCCGACGCGCGGCAGTCGCAGTTGCTGAACCGGCTGGCAGGCGAGGCGGAGCGCGCCGGGAGAACCGATCTGGTTGAGCGGTTCGGCAAGCTGACGCCCGGCCAGAAGGCCGCCGTGCTGAAACTGATGGATCAGCTCGCGGACACCGCCGGGCTGCATTCTTCGACCATCGACTGGGGCGTTTTCGAACTGTGCCTGGCGTTCGTCGAGGATGTGCCGCTGAAAGAGGAGGAAGCTGCGGTCGAGGCCGACGCGGCGGAGGAAGGCGGGGAGACCGCCGTCGGAACCGTCAACACCTCCGGACTGCTGCCTCCGTACGACAAGGTCGTCCGCTGGCTCAACTACAAGGCGCACAAACAGGGAAAAGCCGACGTCATGTCGGAATTCGAAGGGCTGGATCTGGACCAGAAAAAGCTGGCGATCCACCGCATGACGGACGGGAAGTCGAAGCGGGCCGACGTCGAGTCGCTCAAGAAGGTGCTTACGGTCCGCATCAAGGAGAAGGAATGGCTCGACTGGGACAAGATTCTGGAAGCGATCCGCGGGGCGAAGCAGGTCAACCTGCGCGACATGGACGAAAAGGAACGGAAGGCGATGCTGGAAATCGACGACGAGGAGCGTGAGCCGGACCTGGGCTTGCTTGCGATTCCGTTCCTGCTTCCGGACACGGAGGAGCGGAAGGAAGAAGGCCGTCCGGTTCCCGTGATCCTGGCGGAGGAGGCCGAGCGCTTTGCCGCCATGTTCCAGGGAGCCGCCGCCTGGGAAGCGATCGTCGACCGCTGCCTGGGCGTGCCGGACGACAAGGAGGACGGCGCTCGCGAAGAAGAGCGGCGGAACCGATTGGCGGCCCGCGGCTTCGATTCCATGGAGCAATGCTTCAAACATATTGTGGATGAATGGGCGCGCCTCTGCTTCGAGCGGGGCGTGCTGAACGGGGTGGATCTGTTCGTCCGGTTCATCGGGCTCATCGGATTCAAAATGGTGAAGGGGAAATATCCGCTCCCTTCGGGCATCGCGGCCAGACTGCTGGCCATGAACCTCAAACCGCGCAAGCCGAAATAACGCCAGCGGCCAATATTCGAAGCAAGGTGGTTCGGACAAGTTGAACACAGTGGCAGCCATGTTCAATCTCAGGCAGGAGGACCGCGGCAAGGTCCTGATCATGGGTTCCGTGTTTTTCCTCGCCGGCGTGTCCGAGATGCTGAACTATACGTCGTTCATGGCCATTTTCAACAGCCGTGCGGGCACGCAGTTTCTTCCGCTCATGTACATGATCGAGGCGTTCGTGCTCCCGGTCGAAGGCTGGCTGCTGTCCCTCATGTCGCAGCGCATGTCCAAACCGCGCTTCATGATCGGCATGTACCTGCTCTTCATTTCGCTGCTCGCGGTGAACGGCGCCGCCCTGCTTCTGCTCAAGTTCAACGGGGCGAACTGGTTCTGGTATTACGTCCAACTTTTCCTCGTCTCGAATTTCATCGTGCGCCAGCAGACACTGCTCATGTGGGCGACCGCGTTCGACCTGTGCCCGACCCAGCAGGCGAAGCGGGTCATGCCGGTGTTCGTCCTGTGCGCGATCACGGGCGGCATGGTCGCGGGCGTCCTGTCCGGATCGCTGGCTTCGCTGCTCGGTCCGGAATGGATCTACGTCATGGCCAGCATCATGCTGCTCGCCGGGCTGCCCAACTTCGTCCGGTCGATCCGCCAATACCTGCTTCCGCTGACCGTCGCCGGACAGGAGGACGGACAGCAGGAGGCGTCCGGAGAGTCCGGCTCTTCGATGACCTATCTGCGCGCCATCCTGCGCTCGCCTTTCCTGCTCGCGGTCATCGGCGTGATGACGTTCATGCCGGCTGTCTATTTCGTGATGGAGTATCAATATTTCACCTCCGCGCAGGAGGCGTTCCCGGACGAGGCGCGTCTGACGTCGTTCTACGGCATGATGGTCATCTTGCTGTTCGGCCTCGCGTTCCTGCTGCAACTGTTCGCTTCGCGCCTTATCGAGCGGCTCGGATCGGGCAACACGATACTGGCCATTTCCGGCGTCTTCTTCGTCAGCTTCGCCGCCGTTGCGCTATTCATCGATTCGGAGTACGCGCTGGCCGCCGCGTCCGCGGGCTACTGTCTGACCTATCTGCTGCTGTACTACTTCGCCGAGCCGGGCTACCAGTTCTTCTTCAAAATGCTGCCGCTCGACCAGCGCGACGGTTACCGGTATACCGCCCAGGGCATCGCCGCGTCCGCCGGCATCCTGCTCGGTTCGGCGCTGTCCATGCTGCATTCGGAACTCGAATTCTCGCTGACAATCCAGGCCGTCATCGCGACCGCGGCGTCGCTCCTTTTGCTGCTGCTGGCCTGGACGACGCGCTTCCTGTATATCAAGGAACTTGTCCGCTATTTGAAATCGAGCACCAGGGCCATTCGCAACGTGCTGGCCGATTTCCTCGAGTCGATGGGCAACGATCAGGTCCGGCAGACCGTGCTGTCTTACCTCCGTCATCCGGACGAATCGATCCAACGGGTGACGCTCGAACTGTTCGCCGGACGTCCCGATCCGGCCGCGACGGAGGAATTGCTGGCCTACGCGGAGCGCAGCGCAGCCGGAAGCCGGGCGCAGGCGATTGCGGCGATCCATCCGGACGGATGGCGACGGGCTTCGGCTGATCGCCGCGCCGCGATGATGGCGGACCGCGACGCCGAAGTCCGCGCGGTCGCCTTCCGCAAACAGTTTGAAGCGGAGACCCGTCCGGAAGTCCGGGCCGAATGGATTCGCCAGGCGCTGGACGATCCGAGTCCCGCGGTGCGCGCCGAAGGCCTGCGCGCGATGGATGCGGGAGAAGTACGGGACGAACGGCTGAGGGAAATGCTCCGTGAAGGCGGCGAATCGGCCATTCTTGCGTGCGAGGTCATCCGGGACCGGAGGATCGGAACCCTGCTCCATGACGTGCTGTTCTGTCTGATCGAGCCGCTGCCGGCCGTGCGCATTGCCGCCGTCGGGGCGATCGGCCGGATCGGCGGCGGCGAGGCCGCCACGAGCCTGCTCGATCTGCTGATCGGTTCCGACGCGGAACTGCGCGGCGCGATCGAAGAAGCGCTCCTCGAGCTGGGTCAGGACGGCCTGACGGTTCTGGCTCGTTTCCTGGACTCGCCCAATCATGACATGTGGCGCACGGCCGTGGGCGTGTGGACGAAGCTCGCGGGCAGCCGCGAAATGGAGGAGCGCGTCGTTCCGTCCTGCATCGCCAGACTGTCGGAACTGAGCGCGATCCGCGGCTATGTCGACCGGATTCGGGCAGCCGGCGGCGCTTGGGGCGATCTGGCCGCAAGGCGCGGAGAAGAAATGATGCGCGCCCTGCTCGACTCCATCTGGAACGTCATGATCCGCTTCGGCGACGAACGGTCGATCCCGCGTCTGCGGCAGGCGGTCGAGGACCCGAACGAGGAAGTGCGCGACCACGGGCTCGAGATCCTTTCGGAGGGCATCGGCCATCCGAAGCTGTCGGCCGCCCTGTTCCAGTTCTATCGCCGGCGGTCCGCGGGGGACGGGGAGACGTCCGCGAAGTCGGAATCGGACGCGGGAGATGCGCCGGTGAACGATCCGTGGCTGCAGGCGATCGCGATCAAGGCCGGAATCGAGGAAGGAGCGTCGGTGCTGATGGGCAACTGGGAATATTTGAGCGCGCTGGACAAAATGGTGTTCCTCAAGCAGGTGCCGCTGTTCAGCGAGATCTCCGTCGAGGAGCTGGGGCGCGTGGCCGGCATCGCCGTCGAGAAAACCTGCGAGGAAGGCGACTATCTCGTCCGTCAGGGAGAACCGGGACGCTCGCTCTTCATGATCGTCGAAGGCCATGTGGAGGTCAGCGGCAAAACCGACGACGGGCGCGAAGGCACGATCGGCGTGCTCGGTCCGATGCAGACGTTCGGGGAAGCCGGGCTGTTCGACGACCGGCCGTCGCTCGTGTCGGCGCAGGTCATTCTGGACCGCGCCCGGGTGCTGGAGATCGACGGCCGCGAGGCCGCGCGGCTTGTCCGCCTGTACCCGGATATCGGCGTCGGCCTGCTCCGCTCGATCGGCGGACGGCTGCGGACGATGGAGCATCTGCTGCTCAAGCTCGGTTAGGGGGGAGCGGTCATGCGCACGTCCGCCATTCTGTTGCGGCCTGATCTGAACGATCTTGACCGGTTGCAGCGGTTCATCCGCGAATGCTGCGACCGCCACGGGTTGGACGAAACCCTGCACAACCGGGTGCAACTGGCTTGCGAGGAATGGTTCGTCAATGTCGTGAAGCACGGCTTCGGCGGAAGCGGGAGCGGTGAAACCGCAAGCGCCGGCGGGGCGGCGGGCGAACCGGACATCTCGGTTCTGCTCGAACCGGCGCCGCCGGACGGATTGACGGTCCGGCTGTCGGACAACGGACCGCCGTTCAATCCGGACGAGCATCCGCTGCCGGATCTGACGCTGCCCGCGGAGCAGCGCCCGATCGGCGGGCTGGGCGTCTACCTGATCCTCAAGCTGGCGAACGCCCACCGGTACGCGCGGACGAACGGGCGAAACGAACTGACGCTTCATATGAAGCCGGACGGGCAGCACAAGACAGAGGGAACACGAACGGGGAGGAACCGAAATGAACTTGACCGTAACACCGCACGGCGATTGCCGGATCATCCGCATTGAAGGACGGTTGGACGGCATCACGTCGCCGCAACTGGAGCAGGAGATTTTGCGGCTGTGCGAAGAAGGCTGCCATCGCCTGGCGTTCGAGATGGACGCGCTCGATTATGTCAGCAGCGCGGGACTCCGCGTCCTGCTGCTGGCCGTGAAAAAGACGCGGGCGGCGGGCGGTCGTGTCGCCCTTTACGGCGTCGGTCCCGCCATCCGCGAGGTGCTGGAGATTTCCGGCTTCCTGAGCCTGTTCCCGGTGCTGGAGACGAAGGAAGAGGCGCTGAACAGTCTGGCATAATTCTGACAAGTCCGAGGAGGGCGCCCATGGTTGCCGGTATGCTGGCCGGTATTTTCGGATGCGCGACGGCGGCTCTGCTGGCCGCCCTGTTCCTGCTGTGGCGGGAATGGCGGCGCACGGCGACACTGCAGCGGGTCGGGCTGCAGCTCAACTCGACGATCAAGCGCGACGAACTGCTGCGGATCATCATGGAGACGACCGCGGAGACGATGCGTGCGGAAGGTTCTTCGATCATCCTCGCGGACGAGGAGCGCGAGGAACTCTATTTCCAGGTCGCGACGGGCGAACGGAACGACGAGGTCCGGGAGATCCGCCTGAAGAAGGGGGAGGGCATCGCCGGATGGGTGTACGAGCACGGCACCTCCGTCCGGATCGCCGATGCCGCCCGGGATCCCCGCTGGTCGAACCGCGTGGCGAACCGGGTCAACATTCCGACGCGCAGCATGCTCTGCGTGCCGGTCAAATCGAACGGGAAGACGCTGGGCGTGCTCCAGGTCATCAACAAGAAGGGCGGCGGACGGTTCAGCCGGCGCGACCTGCGCCTGCTGGAAATGATCGCTTCCCCCGCCGCCGTCGCGCTGGAGAACATGCATCTCTACGAGGCGCTGATCCGGACGATGGAGGAAGTGCGCGTGACGACGGCCGCGAAGGAGCGGATGGAGAGCGAGCTGAAGATCGCGCAGGACATCCAGCGGAGCTGGCTGCCCGGAGAGAAGCTCGTCACGGATCATATCGAATTGCATGCCGCGCTTGTTCCGGCCCGGGTGGTCGGCGGCGATTTCTACCATTTCATCCGGCTGGACGAAAACAAGCTGCTGTTCTGCCTCGGCGACGTGTCCGACAAGGGGATGCCCGCGGCGCTCTTCATGTCGGGGCTCATGATCTGGATCCAGGCGAAGGCCGGCGCGGACCGCTCGCCGTCGCAGGTTCTCTCGGAGATCAACGCCGAGATCAGCCGGATGGATTCCACGATGTTCGCCACGATCTTCCTCGCGGTCATCGACGTCCGCACGGGGACGCTCCGCTACGCGGACGGCGGCCACTGTCCGCCGCTGATCGCGGGTCCGGACGGCGTGCGGAAACTGCCGACCGTCAAGAAGCTTCCGATCGGCGTCCTCGAAGACGAGGTGTACGAGGAACTGGCGTACACCCTGAAGCCCGGGGAATCCGTCGTGCTCTATACGGACGGCATCACCGAAGCCGAGAACGGGCGGGGCGAATGGTACACGGCGGATCGTCTGACCGCCGCGGTCGAATCCGTTCGTACCGGACTTCCGGCGGATGTCGCAGGGCGGGTGCTGGAGGATGTGTCCGCGTTTGCGGGCGGGCATCCGCAGTCGGACGACATCGCCATCATGGTGCTGAAGTATTGGAAATAATGGCCCCTTTTTGACAAATAGTCAAAAAGACCGACAAGAATCCCCGTTATGATTCTTGCAATATTGATGAGCGCATGTATAAATAAGTATATGGAAATATGTTTCAAGGAGAATGCCGATGGATCTGCAGGTGGACGATCGCGTGGAAGCATACGGGCGACTTGCGGATTACCTGCAAGACGAACTCGTCAGGCTGGATGTCGTCGTGGAACACGAGATCCGTCGCATTTCGCAAGCCGGAATGCTGCCGGACGACGAAGCGACCGGCGGACTGCTTGACATGGCGATGACGCCCGACGAGGCGATCATGCTGCTGAACGAGGAACCGTTCCATCTCCGGATCACGGATGAGGATCGCACGCTGGTTGATCAGCTCGACAAGCGGATCGCTTCGCGTCTGTCCGTAACCCGCGAGCGGGGCGTCGAGCTTCCGGTCCATCGTCTCCAGGACCGGTTCGGGCTCGATGAGCTCGATCTCCGTTTGCTCATGGTAGCGCTCGCGCCGCATTTGGATCGCAAATACCTGAGATTGTTCGGATATCTTCACGATGACCTGACCCGTCAATACATAACACCCGATTTGCTGATCCGGTTGTGCTGCCGAAGCGAAACGGAAAGACAGGCTGCGTATGAACGGCTGATCGGCGCCCAGGGTGTCTGGCGGAGCTTTGCCGTGCGTCCGCCGGCATCGGAAGCGCTTCAGCACTCATCCGTTCTGCTGCAGCCTGTCCGGCTGGCCGATCGGATCATTTATTATCTGCTCGGCCTGGAATGGCGCTATACGGGGCCGCTCGCCTCCCTGCGGCTTTATCCCGCCGAAGACGAACCGCCCGCGATCCACGCCGACGCCGGACTGCAAGGCCGGCTGGAACGGCTCGCCTTCGCGTCGGCGCTCGAGGAGGGCGCGGTCATATGGCTGCTCCACGGGCCTTCCGGATCCGGCAAAACCCTGCACGCCCGCCACGTCAGCCGTTCGCTCGGCCGCTCCCTGCTGGAATGGGATGTGACCCGCGCGCCCGCGGACGACACGGCATTCTCCGAACTGGTGAAGCAGATGCTGCTCGAGGCGAAGCTGGCGAACGCCATTCCCGCCTTCGACAAGGCGCATCGGCTGGCCGACCCGGACGGCGCGAGGGACGGAAGGCTGGCCCGGCTGGCCGAATTGCTGGCGGAATGGGACGGCATCGCGTTTCTCTTCGGCGAAGAGGAAATCCGGCCGCCTTCGCTGCCGCCGGGCGTCCGGTGGATGTCCGATGGCATTCCGATGCCGGGCCTCGACCAGAGCCGGCAGCTCTGGCAGCGGCTTGCGGAGCGGAGGATGCCGATCGGCGACGAGGTGTCCGCCGCGCTGGCGGCCAAGTTCCGGTTCCCGCCCGGCCTGATCGCCCAGGCGGTGGAAGCGGCGATGCATGCGGAACCGCCCGATCCGGCATCCGCCGTTCCCGGGAGCGTTAGCTCCGCCGCGAAGCGGCTCGAGGCGGCTGCCAGAAGCGGCCTGAGCCGGCGGATCAGCGGCAAGGCGGTCCGGCTCGAATCGGGCTTCCGCTGGGACGATCTGATCTTGCCCGAGGACACGATGACGCTGCTGAAGCAGGCCGCCATGCGGCTGAATCATCGGCACACCGTCATGCACCGCTGGGGGTTCGACGCCAAGCTGCCGTACGGCCGGGGCATCAGCATGCTGTTCACCGGTCCTCCCGGAACCGGCAAGACGATGTCGGCGATGGTGATGGGCAACGAGATGGGCGTCGACGTGTACCGCGTCGATCTGTCCCGGGTCGTCAGCAAGTACATCGGCGAGACGGAGAAGAACCTGGGCGAAATTTTCGACCAGGCCCGCTACGGCGGCGCGATCCTGTTCTTCGACGAGGCGGACGCCCTGTTCGGGAAGCGCTCGGAGGTGAAGGACGCCCACGACAAATACGCCAACATGGAGACGTCGTATTTGCTGCAGAAGATGGAGGAATACGACGGGCTGACGATTCTGGCGACGAACTTCAAGCAGAACCTGGACGACGCGTTCATGCGCCGGATCCATTATGTCGTGAGGTTCCCGTTCCCCGACGCCGCCCAGCGCGAGCGATTGTGGCGGGCCTGCCTGCCGCCGGCGATGCCGGTCGGAGAGCTCGACATCCCGGGCCTGGCCCGGATGTTCGAACTGGCGGGCGGGCCGATCAAGAACATCGTCCTGACCGCCGCCTATCTTGCGGCCGGCGAAGGATCGCCCGTCTCCATGCGCCACATCATGGCCGGCATCGTCCAGGAGTACAAGAAGACCGGCAAGGTGCTCCTGAAGGAGCAACTGGGCTGGCTGGAAGAGGTGAGCCGCGCTGGCTGACTACACGGTTATCGCGGATGTCGGCTTGTCCTTGGTGAAAGTGCTTCGCGAAGCGCTGGTGCCCGATCTGATCGCGCATCCGGACGCCATCGGGCTCGCACCTCCCCATGACCGGGGAGACATGATACTGACGGTGTTTCTGTACGAGATCAAGGAAAACACCGAGCATCGGGTGAGTGACATGATTGACCAGGGCGGCGAGCTGCGCTACCCGCCGATCGCCCTGGATCTGTCCTACCTGATCACCGCGCACTCGTCCTCCGATGCGATGACGCGCGCCATCGACGAACACCGGATCATCGGCAGGACGATGCAGGTGCTGCACGACCACAATGTGCTGAGAGGGGAAGATTTGGCCGGTTCGCTTGCCGGATCGGGCGAATCCTTCCGCATCACGAAGACCGAAGTGCCGCTGGATACGGCCGCCAATCTGTTTCCGGACAAGCAGTACCGGCTGTCGCTCGGATACAGCATCGGCCCGGTATACCTCGACTCGACCCGCACCAGATCGGTATCCCGCGTGCGCGAAAGAGATGTGCGCGTCAAGCGGAAATGACCGCGCTGACCGCACCGTGCTCCTCGTCGCAACGATTGTTCGATCCCGGTCGACAATCTTGCACCATATTGCAACAATCAAAATGCAATCGAAAGGAGAAGTACAATGGCCGAATATCTGTCGCCAGGAGTCTATGTGGAAGAGTTCGACAGCGCCGGCCCGCCGCTGTCGGGCGTCAGCACCAGCACCGCGGGGTTCATCGGTTTGGCGGAGAGGGGGCCGGTTGAGGGGCTTCCGCAGCTTGTGACGAGCATGAACGACTTCAGACGGAAGTACGGTGGCTATCTGTCGGACAACCAGTTCGGCTCCTACCGCTATCTCGCCTATGCCGTCGACCAGTTCTTCACGAACGGCGGCTCGCGTGCCTACATCATGCGCGTCGCGCCTTCCGACGCGAAGACCGCCTCGAGCAAGGGCGACTTCTTCGTCGTCACCGCGCGCAATCCGGGTTCCTGGGGGAACCAGGTGGAAGTCCACGTCGAACCGGCCGGCAAGGCGAAGACGCAAATCTTCGAGGATCTGGGCGGCGGCAAGTACCGCGTCAAGAACAGCGCCGGCTTCAACGAAGGCGACACGGTCGTATTCACGTCCGGCGAGTCGAAGGCGACGGCCGTCGTCAAGTCGGCCCGCGACAACGTGATCGAACTGTCCGCTTCGCTCGGCGACGACGTGGTGGACAACGGCCTCGTTCCGACCAAAGTCCTCTCCACGCTGGAGTTCAATGTCCATGTCGTGTTCGGCGACCAGACGGAAACGTTCGAGAACTGCTCGTTCAACGCATCGGCTCCGAACTTTGTGAACAAGGCGACCGCCGGTTCCGAGCTCGTGAGCATCGAAGCGAAGCGCGGAGCCGACGTGGCGGCGCTGTTCGCCGAGTCCGATCGTCATGTCGTCACCCTGTCGGGCGGTTCGGACGGTTCGCCGTCGGGCGTATCCCCGTCGGATTTCATCGGCGAAGACCGCGGTCCCGGCCAACGCACCGGCATCCAGGCGTTCGTCGACAATGACGAAGTGAGCATCATGGCCATTCCGGGCGTCACCGATCCGGCTGTCCAATTGGCGCTTGTCGCGCATTGTGAAAATTTGGGCAGCCGCTTCGCGATCCTGGACTTCCCGGCCGACAAGACGAAGGTGCAGGATGTGCTCGCTTACCGCGACATTTTCGACACGAGCTACGCGGCGCTGTACAACCCGTGGGTGCAGGTGTTCGATCCGCTGGAGAAGCGGAACATCTTCATTCCGCCGTCCGGCTCCGTCGCCGGCGTCTACGCGCGCAGCGACAATTCGCGCGGCGTGGAAAAGGCGCCCGCGAATGAAGTGCTGCGCGGCGTGACAGGCCTTGCGGTTCAGTACAACACGGGCGAGCAGGACATCCTCAACCCGAAGGGCGTCAACCTGATCCGCTCGTTCACCGGCCAGGGCATCCGCATCTGGGGCGCGCGCACCCTCTCGTCGAACTCGCTGTGGAAATACATCAACGTCCGCAGACTGTTCATTTTCATTGAGGAATCGATCAAGGCCGGCACGAACTGGGTCGTCTTCGAGCCGAACGACGAACGGCTCTGGTCGCGCGTCCACCGGACGATCGACGCGTTCCTCACGCGGGTCTGGAGAAGCGGCGCGCTGCAGGGCTCGACGCCCGCCGAGGCGTTCTTCATCGACATCAGCCGCAACACGATGACCCAGGACGACATCGACAACGGCCGTCTGATCTGCGTCATCGGCATCGCGCCGGTGAAGCCGGCCGAGTTCGTCATCTTCCGCATCACGCAGAAGACGAGCGAGTCGGCGTAATGACCGCCGCGCAAGCCGCATGACGCGAGCAGCCTGATACGTTTCATTATTTGAGAAGGAGAGGGTATGCCAATGGCTGGCGAACGCAACGATCCGTATCGCAAATTCCGATTCCGCGTCGAGATTGAAGGCATCGAGCAGGCGGGCTTCAGCGAAGTGTCCGGATTCGACGCTTCGCTCGACGTGGTGGAATACCGGGAAGGCACCGACACGATCACGCCGAGGAAGCTGCCCGGCCTCGCCAAGTACGGCAACATCACGCTGAAATGGGGCGCCACGGACTCCATGGATCTGTGGGAGTGGATCCAGGAATGCATCGTGGAAGGCACGATCGAGCGGAAGACGGTCACGATCATCGCGATCAACGAAGAGGGCGAAGACGTGGCGACCTGGCAGGTCATGGAAGCCTGGCCGACCAAATACACGGCGCCGGACTTCAACGCGACCGCGTCGGAAGTGGCGATCGAACTGCTGGAACTTGCCCACGAGGGCATGCTCCGCACGCAATAATGGTTGACGGGAGCAGAGGAACAACATGGCCGTATGCTGTTCCTCCGCTTCCTTCTTGCTTTACTTTGGCCGGTTTCCGCAGACGGGCCGGCTGACGACGGGAAGGAGATGCAGCATGTCGTTCAAGACCGAGTACGAGTTCGAGCTGCCCAGGGGCTATGTTGACGAGAACGGCAACCTGCATCGCAGAGGGACGATGCGCTTGGCCACCGCGGCGGATGAGATTTTGCCGATGCGGGACCCGCGGGTGCAGCAAAACCCGGCCTATTTGACCATCATCCTGCTGGCGCGCGTCATCACGAAGCTGGGGGATCTCCGCGCCGTCGACACGAAGGTGATCGAGCGGCTGTTCACCGTCGATCTCGCCTATCTGCAGCAGTTGTACCGGGAGATCAACGAGACGGAGAAGCTGACGGTGCGGGCGGTCTGTCCCAAATGCGATCACGAGCATGAGGTGGACGTTTCTTTTTTATCGCTGACCGAAGGGGTATAAGCCTGTACCCTGAGGACCGGTTGTACGAGGAAGCCGGGTTCATCGCGTACTATTTCCATTGGTCCCATGACGAGATCATGAACATGGAACATCGCGAACGGCGCAGATGGTGCGAGGAGATCTCAAAGATCAACCGCAAGATCAACGACGAACCGGACCGGCCGAATCCTTTTGACGTATTCCGATGATCGGGGTGACGCTGTTTGCTGCAACATCTGGAACATTTGAACGACCCCTTCCCCTCGCATCGGTTCCTCGTCGAGATCCACGGCTTGCTGGTGGCGGGGTTTACCGAAGTAAGCGGTCTGACCGTTGAGACGGAGGTCGAAGAATACGCCGAAGGCGGCGTCAACGGCTATGTGCACCGGTTTCCGGGGCGCACCCGCTATGAGCCGATCGTGCTCAAGCGCGGCGTGACGCTGTCGCCGGTGCTGTGGGACTGGTATGCCGATGTGGCGGCGGGCAAGGTGGTTCGCAGGGACGGTTCGATCATCCTCTTCGACAACCGGTTGCTGGAATTCCGCAGATGGAATTTCTATGAGGCCTATCCGGTCAAATGGATCGGTCCCTCGCTCGACGCTTCCAGAAGCCAGGTCGCCGTGGAATCGATCGAGCTCGTGCACAACGGATTCAAGCTGATGCTGGTGTAGCGCCGGCCGGACGGAGAGGTGGCGCCGATGGGCGGAAAGAGGAAACGGAACAGACACAAGCGCGGCGTCGCGTCCGACATCCGGCGCCTCAAGGAGCAGCCGGCGGCGCCCGGCATCATCCGGCTGACCGACGGCGGGTTCGCCGAAAGGCTGGCCGGCAAATACGCGTGGCGCACGGCGGGCCAATTCGCGCGCGGCGCGATGGTGCACCGGATGCAGGAGCAGGCCCGGACGCAGGAGACGATCGCGGTGCAGCTCAAGCTCATGCTGCGTCAGACCCGGCTCATGGTGCCGCTGCATCTGCGGATCGATTACCGGTCGCCGGCCTTGCCGCGGGCGGACCGGCGCGACGCCGCCGCCCCCCGGACGGGGAGCGCTGGCCGGGATCCGTCTTCCGCGGATGCGGCGCGGGGACGGCGGACGCCGTCCGGCGACGGAAGCCGGAGCGGCGGACAGCGGCGGGAAACCGATCCGGGATCGGCGCGTCCGGCGGAACGGCTCATTGAGCGACGGTCGGATCGGATCTTGGAACGGCAGGTTGAGCGGCTTGTCGAGCGGCGGGAGAGCCGTCTCGTCGGGCGCGGGATCGGCGCACCGGACGGGAGTGCCGGCGGGCGGCGGACGGAGCCGGCGGGTTACGGACGTTCCGCCTCGCGGGCGGGCGGGCCGGATGTGTCGGCCGCGTCGGCTCGCCGGGGGCCTGGCCGGATCGGGCTCGGGGAGATCTCCGGCGAGCTGCCGGCGGCGCGGGCGTTCCGGCTGCTGTCCGCGGCCGTCCGGACACCGCTGTTCGGAGCGCGGGGCGACGCGGAAGGAGAAGGCCGGCGCGTTCGGCCGGTCTTGTCCGCTCCGGCGCTGCTTCATCCGCGGTCCGAGCGTCCCGACGCGCCGGCGATTGCGGCGCTGCGGGGGGTTGCTTCGGCGCTGCGGAATCTCGAAGCGCGGAGCGTGGACGATCGCCGGCGGCCCCGGCTGCCGGAGGAACCGGCCGATCGGCCCGCGATCCGCACCGCCTTCGACGCGTCGGTTCCGTCCGCCATGCGGCGGTCCGTTCCGGCGTCGCCGGCGGTGTCGGCGACGCCGGAACCCCCTGCGCCTCTGGTCCGGGCGGCGCTTCGGGCAAGCGCTCTTCCCGCGGCTCCGGTCATGCCGGAACCGCCCGCGGCCGACGCGCGGACGGTCATGGCGCATCGGACGCCCGGCGATCGGGAAGACCGGGCGGACATCCTCCGGGGGCTCGAACGGCTTGTGCGTCAAATCCGGCGGGAGCGCGCCGCGGAGCGCATGACGCTTTCGCGCGCGATGCCCGATCGGTTGATGCGCGGCGGATCGACGGGGGTTGAGACGCCCTTCATCCTTCCGGCGGACGGGACGACAGCCCCTTCGACCGTATCGCGAAGAACCATCCAGGCGCGTCCGGCGACGCTCGCGCACGCGCCCGCCGCGTGGCGCGCGGCGATGACGGCGGTGAACGCGGCCGCGGCGTCGGCGGCGGGAGCGGCGGTGCGGCTCGCCGCCGTTGCGGCGGCCCGTGCCGCGGCCCGCGGCCAGGCGACCGAAGCGGCCGGCCGGACAGCGGACTTGGCCGCTGCGCGGACCGGCGAGACCGCTTCCGCCCGGTTCGCGGGGATGCGCGCCCCGATCATCGTCGCCCGGTCTGCCGCAGGGACGCGGACCGCGTCGCGGGCGACGGCGAGCATCGCGCGCACGCCGCAGGCCGAGCCGCTTGCCCGGATATCCTCGGCGCTTGCCGACAGGATGCTCGCAGCCGCATCGCGCGTCGGCCGGGATCCGGGCGCGCTGCGGCATGCCCGGCTGGCCCGGGGCGGGCGGAACGCCGGCGACACGACCGCCCGCGCGGCGGGAGCGGCGGACGGGGCGACGGCGCGGCAGGCCGCGGACAGCGCGGCTTCCATCGCACGCGCGGCGGTCCCGGCGGCGACGCGGCTCGTGACGCTGCAGCCGCCTTCGTTGGCCGCGGCGGACTTGCGGACGACCGGCGGCATTGTGCATGCCACGCCGGAATCGCGTCCGGCCGCCCGGAGCGCCGTTCCCGTGCGCGTCGCGTGGCGGACGGCGCCGGAGGATCGGATCGCCGCGCGGCCGCACGAGCCGCGCAGGCGGACGGTGCCCGCGCTGGTCCTGCGGCAGCGGGAGACCGCGGCTTTCGGCGGCGCGCGCGCGGCCTTCGCCCGATCGGCCGCCGCTTCCTCGCCGCCATCCGCGAGGAGCGTCGGCACGGCGGCCGAGGGCGGCCGGGACGCGATACCCGGGCTGCCCGTCTCGCGCGGCATCACGCCGGTCGCGCGGCAGCCGGTCCGCAGAGGCCTGACGAGCGTTCCGCTGACCGTGCGCCGGGGGTTGACCGCATCGGCCGCGGCGCCGCTTGCCGCGGCGGGTCCGGTTCAAACCGCGCCCGCGACGCCGGAGGCAGCCTCGTCGCCGCAGCAGGCGGGAGCGCCGCCGCAGCCCGCGGAGCTGCGCTTCGCGTCCGCAAGCCGGCAGCTCACGGCGCAGGCGGAGGCGATCGCGCGAAGCTTCGCCGGAGCGAACCGGGCTCACGAGCGGCGTGACGTCCGGGATGTGCCGCTGCAGGTTGCGGCGCGTCCGTCCGGCAGACCGGGCGAGGCGGCGACCGTGATCAACGAGCTGAAATCGGCGCTGCGCAACGTGGAGAAGGAACTGGGCCGGATGAAGGAGGCCAAGCCGGCGCCGGCCATCAACTTCAATCATCTGGCGGAAGAACTGTACAAAGCGGTGAACCGCCGGTTCCGGCTCGATCAGCATCGGCGGGGCTTGTGACACAAGGCATCGGAGGGTGAGCGGCCATGTCGCTGAAGAAGGCGTTGATTTTCATCATTCGCGGCTCGAAGGAAGAACAGGTCGAAGTGATGTTCAACCCGAGCGAATATTCGGTGGACGGCTCCAACAGGTACCACTACAAGTCGGTTCCCGGGTTGTCGTTGCCGATCGCGCAATTCGTTCACGGCGATTCCGCCACGCTGACGATGGACCTTTTTTTCGATACTTATGAGAAGAAGGAAGACGTGCGGAATTACACCGGCAAGATCACAGGGCTCCTCGAGGTCGACAAGGACCTGCACACTCCGCCCCTCGTCAAGTTCGTGTGGGGTTCGCTGAACTTCAAGGGCATTGTCGAGCGGGTGTCCTCGCGCTTCACGATGTTCCTGGAATCGGGCGTGCCTGTGCGCGCGACGCTCAACGTCACGTTCCGCGAAGTGCAGAGCGTCAAGGAGCAGTACAAGCGGATTCCGCGCCAGTCGGCCGACCGCACCAAGCAGCGCACGATCCGGCAGGGCGAACAACTGTGGCATATCGCCTCGGAAGAGTATGAGGATCCCGGTCTGTGGCGGGAGATCGCGCGCGCGAACGGCATCGAGGATCCGCGTCGGGTTGAGCCCGGAACGGTCCTCAAAATTCCCCGCCTCTACGGCTGAAGGGTGATGCAGTCATGACCAACGTGTCCCTGGATAACGCCAAGTACACGTTCGATCAGCTTGAAGATCAATACAACGGATTCAGAGTACCCGCGATTCGTTTGAAGGTCGGCGGCAGCGATGTCACCCTGGCCGAAGGCATGGTCGTCTCGACCTTGACGCTGGAGACGACCACAACGCAGGAAGCGGACGTCCTCCGGTTTTCCGTCGCGGACTCCTACGACCCGGTCAAACGCGAGTTCCTGTGGCTCGACAAGGTGTTGGCGCTCGGAAAGGAAATCGAAGCGCATCTGGGCTACGGGGACAAATTGCACCCGGTCTTCTTCGGATATATCACCGCGGTCGGCGTCCACTATTCCAATGAAGGATCGGTGGAGGTCCAGGTGACGGCCATGGACCCGTCGTTCAAGCTCATGCGCGGGAGAGAGTTCAAGTCGTTCAGGGGCAAGAAGGTGTCGGACATCGTCCGGGAGATCGCGAACAGCTACGGTCTTTCCTGCGAGATCGATGCGACGAATGACGTCATTCCCGTCCTTTTCCGCAAACCGGAGAGCGACTTCCAGTTCCTGCACGAACTGGCGCTGTCGGTCAACTATGAGTTTTTCGTTGTCGGCAAGAAGCTCTATTTCCGCCAGAAAGGCGCGAACCAGAACCCTTTCTCGACACTCAGGCTGGGCACCCATTTGATGAAGGTTTCGATCGAACACAATCTGTCGGAACAGATCACGCAGGTGCGTGTCCGATCCTGGGACCCCCTCGATCAAAAGACGATCGAAGCGCGCTCCACGCAAGTGAACCGGATCGGCGACAACAAGAAGACCGGGCCTGCGCTGCTCAAAGCGTTGAGCGGCGAACTCGAAGAAGTGCTCTTCGTCAACGGGTACGACAAGCTCAGGGCGCAGTGTCTGGCCGACGCGGTCCTGAACGAGCACGCGCTGCGCCTCGTATCCGGCGAAGCGGAATGCATCGGCTTGCCGGAAATCCGCTCGGGACGGTACTTCAAGCTGGAAGGCCTCGGCAAGAACCTGGACAATATCTACTACATTGACCGGGCCACGCATGTCATCGACGACACGGGTTATGTCACAAACTTCACATTCCAGGGAAATGCGGTGTGACGATGAGCCAATACGACTCCTTGAGCACCCTGAACGACAGGCTGATTCAGCTCGCGCACGGCGTCTACATCGGCATCGTGACCAACAACAACGATCCGGAGAAGCAGGGCCGGGTCAAGGTGAAAATTCCCGTTCTGGACGATGAGGCGGAGTCGGACTGGGCGAGGGTGGCGGTGCCGTCGGCGGGAGACAAACGAGGCACCCAGTTCATCCCGGATGTGGGGGACGAGGTGCTCATCGCGTTCCTTCTCGGCGATCTCAGCCAGCCGGTCGTCATCGGTTCACTCTGGAGCAAAAAGAAGATGCCGCCCGACGCGGGCAAAAAGGATATTCCGTACATCATCCGCTCCCGTTCGGGCCACGAGATCATGCTCAACGACGATGACCAGGACCGCAAGGTCATGGTGAAGACGGCGGGCGGTCATCAGATCGTGCTGTCCGACAAGGACAAGTCCCTGGAGATCAAGGATTCGGGCGGGCAGAGAGTCACGATGAAGAACAATGCGATCGAAATCGTAAGCGGCTCGACCACGGTAAAGATTCAGGGAGGCAACGTGACGATCGAGTCACCGTCGAGTCTGAAGATCAAAGGGATGCAGGTCACCATCCAGGCCGATGCCGCGATGGAAATCAAGGCGAACGGCAACCTCAAGCTGACTTCCAACGGGCTGGTCGAGCTCAAGGGATCGCTCGTCAAGATCAATTAGTCCGGGCTTCGGGGAGGCGAGCCTCATGTCCAAGGCGTTTCTCGGAAAAGGGTGGAAATTCCCGATCGAGGTCGATCCGGCAACCGGCCGCATCATGCAGGCGCAATACGAGGACGATATCGCCGAAGCGATCCGGATCATCATCTGGACGTCGCGGGGAGAGCGCATCATGCGCCCCGATTTCGGCTGCGGAATCGAGCGCTATCTGTTCGAGTCGAGCGACGACACGACGCTCCGGCTGATCGAGAGCGAAGTGGCGGACGCGATCCGGAACTGGGAGCCGCGTGTCGACCAGGTCCAGGTGCGCGTGGAGCGCGACGCGCGCGATCCCGCAAAACTGCTGATCCATGTCCAATACGAAGTGCGGAACACGAACAACCTGTTCAACCAGGTCTATCCGTTCTATCTCTACGAAGGTACCCAATAATCCGTCGGAGCGAGTGGTATGACCAATACGCGCGTTGGCTCGACGCCGGGCGGCCGTTTTCCGGTGATCGACGAACGAACCCGTGAACAACTGATTCGCCAGTTCGGCCGTATGGTGCCGTACTATACGCCGGAATGGAAATTCACGCCCGATGATCCCGATCCGGGAACAGCGCTGGCGCTCATGTTCATTCATCTGCTGGAGGGCAACATCTGGCGCCTCAACCAGGTGCCGTACAAAAGTTTCCTCGCGTTTCTGAACGAGTTCGATGTCGACCTGGCGCAGGCGAGGCCCGCGCTGGCGCATGTGACGTTCAACCTGGCGGAGGGAACGCCGTCGCCCGTCTACTTGGACCGGGGCGTGCAACTGGCCGCCTCCGTGCCCGGCGATCCGGAACCGGTGCTGTTCGAAACGGCGGACCCGGTTCTGCTCACCACGTCCAAGCTGACGGACATGTTCACCGTCAGCCCGAAGCGGGACCGGATCGTCAGGCTGTACGCCCTCAACGAGGAGACGGGAGAAGGCACTCCGCTCGCGGGGGACGGACGGGGCACAGCGCTGTTCGGTTCGGAAGGGGTCAATCTGCAGGAGCACGCGATGTACATCCGCCATGACGACCTGTTCCTGCTTCGCCATCCGGCCGTCGTGGAACTGACGCTCTCGAACGCGCAGATTGCCGCCGCGGCCGACGAGTCGTCGAAGCTGCTGGCGGACGGCGACAAAGTGCGCTGGGAGTATTTCAGCGGCGGCGAATGGCGTTCGTTCGACCGCGTGCACGGACGGAGGGGAACGGTCCGGCTGCTCAAACTGTATCCGCATCCCGTCGATCCGGTGGAATACGGCGGCGAGACGGGGTACTGGATCCGCTGCCGGACGGTCGCGCTCGACGCGCGGACGGACGCGGCGCAACTCTCCCGGGTGCAGTTCGACCGCATGGCGCTGAAGAGCGATTTTGCGTCGCCGGACGAGGAAGACGGCATGGCGCCGGACCTTCTTTTCTCGAACGACGCGCAGATGGAGACCGGGGAAGCCGGGCTTCCGTTCGGCATGTTCTTCGCGCCGTACGGCATGTTCTACATTTCCAGCCGGGAATCGTTCACCAAGCGGGGATCGCGCGTCACGGTTCGCTTCAGGCTCGGGTTCGATCCGAACCGTTACATCCCGGAGCGCCCGCCGGAAATCAAGTGGAAAATGATCATGCGGAAGGCGGAGATGGACAAGGTCGACATTCCGGACCCCGTCACGATTCCGCTCGTCCAGTGGGAATATTGGAACGGCACGAACTGGGCCATCCTGCCGGTGAACCCGGAGGCGCGAACGATGTTCGCGAAGCCCTGGGAAGGCTGGCAGGACGCGGAGCTTTCGTTCGAATGCCCGCCGGACATTCAGCCGGCGCCCGTCAACGGCGTCGAGAATTACTGGATCCGCGCGCGGATCGTCCAGGTCATGAACGCCTACTCGCCGAACGCGATTTATTACGCGCCGAAGATCGAACGGATGAAGATCCGCTATGGCTACGACGCGCCGATCCACGCGGCGCAGCGGCTCATGATCGAGAACCATCTGGAGCGGAACGACCGGACGACGGAAGCCGCTAGCGGCGTCTTCACGGTTCGGCCGTTTCAGACGCTGGAAGGCGCTTCTCCCGCCCTCATGCTCGGATTCGATACGCCGCCGGTGCAGGGACCGATCCATCTCTATTTCCATCTGAAGCCCCGCGCGGCGACCGGAGACGACGTGCCGTTCATCGAATGGGAATATTTGCGCGTCTCCGGCGGCGCGCCGATGTGGGCGCCCCTGGCGGCATACGACGGCACGAACGGCTTCACGCGCAGCGGCATTGTCCGGTTCGCGGGACCGCATGATTTCGCGGAGCATTCCTTCTTCGGCGCGCGGAGGTATTGGATCCGGGCCGTCAATCGGGACGCCCGGTACGACCGGCCGGAGGAAGAGGCGAACGTGCCGCGCGCGCTGGATGTCGTGCCCAACACGACACTGGCCGTGCAGCAGCGCACCGTGCGGAACGAATCGCCGCAGCGTTACGAGATGTACGACACGGTTGACGACTCGCTCAGCGTCTACTATCAGTTGTCCTCGGCGCCGGTGCTCTCGGAGGAAGTCTGGGTGGACGAGACGGAGACGATGTCCGAGGACGAGCTCGGGCGTCTCGAGGCGGCCGGCGCGGGGCTGGATGTCGTGCGGGACGCCGAGGGCGGCATGCTGCGCGTGTGGGTGCGGTACGGCGAGGTGGAGCATTTTCTCCATTCCGGTCCGGACGACCGGCACTACCGGATCGATCGGGCGACGGGGAGGCTCTGGTTCGGCGACGGGCTGGCGGGAAGGAAGCCGCCGCGCGATCTGGGCGATTCGGTCCGCGTGACCTACGCGACCGGCGGCGGCGTGCGGGGCAACGTGCCGGCCGGCGCGATCGCGACGATGCAGGAAGCGATCGCCTTCGTCGACAGCGTGACGAACCGCTGGCCCGCCGCGGGCGGCTGCGACGCCGGCACGGTGGAAGAAGCGATCATGCGTGGACCGAAGCGGCTTGCCCATTACAACCGGGCGGTAACCGCGGAAGATTTCGAATGGCTGGCACGCGAAGCCCATCCGAACGTGGCCAGGGTGAAATGTCTGCCGAATCTGAACGCCCGTCTGGAGCCGCAGCCGGGGGCCGTCACGGTCGTCGTGATGCCGCGTTCGGGCGCGGGCGACGGAGCGCATTTCCAGGAGATGAAGCGCGACATCGAGGCGAAGCTGCTGCGGCAGGCGGCCGCCCACATCGCGTTTCCCGGCAACATCCAGGTGATCGAGCCCGCGCGTCTCGAAATCGGCATCGTCGCGAACGTATGGGTCCGGAGCCTGGAGGACATCGTGCCGGTGGAGAAGGAGATCCTGCGCAAGCTGGATCAGTTCCTCGATCCGATCACCGGCAACGCGGATGGCCGCGGCTGGAACATCGGCCAGCAAATCCATCCGTCGATGTTCTTCGCGCTGATCAAATCGGTCGGACCGGTCCTGCACATTCCGCGGCTGTCGATCGACGTCGTCAAGGTGGAGTACGGCGAGCGGATGGAATGGAATCCCGACAGGATTCATGAACTGCCGCACGGCATCGTCGTGTCGGGCGAGCATCGCCTGATGATCGAAGTGAAATCCTGAACGCGGAAAGGGGGGAATCGGCATGCTGCCATTGCCGAGACTGGACGATCGGACGTTCGAGCAGCTCGTGAAGGAAGCGCGGGATCTCATCCCGATCCTGTACCCGGACTGGACGGACGAGAACCTTCACGATCCCGGGATCACGCTGCTCGAGATGCTCGCCTGGCATATCGAGATGCAGCAATACCGGCTTGACCGGCTGACGGACCGGCATCTGCGCAAGTTCCTGAAGCTGCTCGGCGAGTCGCCGCGCGAGCGGACGCCGGCGATGACCTCCGTCAGCTTCTCGAACGCGTCAAGCCCGTTCGTCGTCCCGTACGGCACGCTGCTTTACGTCGGCGAGCTGCCGTTCGAGACGATCCGTCCGGTCACGGTGCTGCCGGATACGAAGCGGCGGGTGTTCGTGCGGACGCACGAAGGCGTGCAGGAGATCACCGACGATTTCGAGTCGGGCCATGCGCCGTTCCATCCGTTCGGCGAGCATCCCGAGATCGGCGCGTGCATGGACATCCATCTGGAGGAGCCGCTGCCTTTCTCGGTGCCGCTGTCGCTCTGGATCCAGCTTGAGAACCAGGAGCCGGACATTCGCATTCCCGCCCGCTATCGGCGGTTCACGCCGTCCGGACGGGTGACGTGGCAGTATTGGGACGAACAAGACGGCCTGTGGCGTCCCCTTCCGATCGAGCGGGACGAGTCGTACAGCCTTCACCAGAGCGGACCGGTGCTGTTCGAGCTTCCGCCGGAGCTGGGGCCGATTCGCCGGCTTCGCGCCGAGCTGACGGCGGGCGGCTACAACGATCCGCCGCTTATCCGGCGGCTCGTGTGGAACGAGGTGTTCGCGCGGCAGGGGCAATCGCTCTGCGTCGCCGAGCGGTTCGACGGGCCTCCGGACGCCGGCGGGGAGGCGGCGTCCGGCGCGGAGATGACCGCCGCGGAACCGGAAGCGCCATGGATCGTCGAGCCGTCCCATGCGCTGTTCCGCAAGGGACGTCTGGCCGTTCAGTTCAGGCGGCCGGACGGCGGATGGACGGACGTGGACGAAGACCGATACGCGGTCGAGCGAGAGGCAAACCGGCTGCGCGTCGTATTCCCGGAAGCCGCCTCGTTGCCGAAAGGGCAGGGCGTCATCCGCGTCGTGGCCTACGACCGGGAATATGCCGAACGGATGGCGCTCGGCACGGGCACGGGCATTTCCGGGCAGACGTTTCCGCTTCCGGCTGCGCCCGTGCTGGCGCAGGATTGCCTCCTGCAGGTCGGCTCGCTCGGGGAAGACGGTACGGTGGTCTGGCATGACTGGGAACGGGTGCACGATTTTGACGCATCGAAGGAAGACAGTCTGCATTATGTAATGGATGAAGACGCGGGGCTGATCCGCTTCCCGGACGGCGTCTTCGGCGCCGTGCCGCCGGCCATGCCGTTCCCGAACGTGCGCTTCGTCTCGTACCGGATCGGCGTCGGTGAAGCGGGCAATGTGATGGAGGACACGATCCGGGAAATGGAGGTCGGCGAGCAGCCGCTGCGCGTGACCAATCTGTACCCGGCATACGGCGGAGCGGAACCGGAGACGGTGCGCGAGGCGCTGCAGCGGGTGAGGCGCCGGTTCCTTCAGCCGCAATGCGGTGTGACGGGCGAAGATCTCGAGCAGCGGGTCCGGGAAATTCCGGGCCTGCGGGTGGCCCGGGTGAAGGCCATTTCCGGCTATCACCCCGGCGTGCGGAACTGGCCGGAAGAACGCGCCTTCGGCCATCTGTCCGTCGTCGTCGTGCCGAACAGCCGCCGGCCGCTGCCGATGCCCGGCGAAGGCATGATGCAGACGATCCGGCGCCATCTCGAGCCGTACCGGCTGCTCGGGACCCGGCTGCACGTCATCCCGCCCGAATACGTGAAGGTGTCCGTCCGGGCGGTCATCGTGGCCGATCCCCGGTATGAGGGGCGCGAATGGACGGTCGTGAAGGCGCTGAAGGAGTGGCTGCAGCCGTTCGGCGACGGCGGGTCGTCGGGATGGCCCTTCGGACGCCCCGTCTACAAGAGCGATGTCTACGAGATCATCCATCGCGTTCCGGGCGTCCGGTACATCCAGGATGTCTGGCTGATGGCGGAAGGGAAGAACGCCCGGCTCGAAGAGAGCGGCGATATCCGGATCCCGCCGAACGGACTGGCCATATCGGGCGATCATGACATCGAGTTTGTCATATCGCACGGTTAGGAGGGGAACATGGCTGACGGCAAGTTCTTCACATTCCGCAAAGCGTCGGACTGGATGCGGGGCGTGGCGTTCCATCTGGCCGGCGACGGCGACGGCGGGCTGACGATCCGGCGGCGGACCGTCTATCGGTTGACCCGCCGCCATCGCTTCGACCTTCCGCAGCTTGAAGCGCCGATCACGGACACGTCGGTTGATCCCGACGGGCGATGGTATCTGATCGACGAGCGCGGCGTCATCTGGCGGGCGGATCTGCAGGGCGGCCACGCGGAGGCGGTCCGGTCCGAGACGCAGGAAGTTGCCGGCCGGGTTCGCATCGCCGCCGGGCGCCAATCGATCATCGTCCTGAACGCCGGTCCGGAGTCCGCGATTCACTGGATGACGACGGACCGCGGCCAGATCCGCTGGACGGTGTCCGGCTGGGAAGGGAAGCCGTTCCACGGCATCGCGCTCGCCGCGGGTCCGGATGATGAGCTGTGCGTCCTGGCCGGGACCGGCGAATCCGGCAGCCTGACGATTCTCCGGTTCAGCGCCGCGGGAGAGCCGCAGCGGGCGATCGCGGTGCCGCCCGCGGGAGAGGAGCACGGGATTGCACCCGAAGATGGCCGGTTCGAACTTGCGGTTGCGGCGGGGGGGACCGGCTGGCTGCTCGACCGGAAGGCGCGGCGGCTGGCGTTTTTTGAATTCGGAAGTGAATCCGTGGACTGGTTGCCGGTTCCGGAGGAAGAACTCGCGGGGGAGATCGCCGCGATCTGTCCCGGCGGACCGGATTCGGTCTGGGTGCTCGTGAACGCCGCGGACGCGCTTGCGCGCGGGACGCTGCTGCGGATCGACCGGAACGGCGCCATCGCGGAGCGGGGATCCGCCGGCAACGCGCGGGGAAACCGCCTGATCGCCGGCGTGAACCGGTTGTATATCTGGAACGAAGAAGGAAGAGATTGGTACGTCGTCGAGCCGACGGAGGAGACGGCGGCCTGGCAGCCGCTCGGCCGGCGCATCGGTTTCTGGATTTCCGGCGCGCTGGACAGCGGCTATCCGGAGACCGAGTGGCACAAGATCGTCGTGGAATCGCACCTGACGAACGACACGCAGATCATCGTCCGCCATTACGCGTCCGACGAGCGCGAGGTGTACGTCGACGGGCGCCGCGTGGCGCTGGACGATTGGCTGCGCGACGAATCCGTTCCGCCGGATGAGCGGCTCGACCGGATCAGCCGGCTGTGGTCCGCGCCGATCCGGGACCCGCGGGACGCCCTGCTGCACAAGGCGCGGGGACGCTATCTGTGGCTGTTCGTCGAACTGATCGGCTCGGAGCAGAACGCTCCCGCCCTGAAGGCGATCGAGGTCCGGTATCCGCGGGAAACGATGCTGAGCGATCTGCCGTCCATCTACCAGCGGCACGAGCCGTCCCGCGATTTCCTGTCGCGGTTCCTGAGTCTGTTCCAGACAATGCTGGAGACGACGGACGACAAGATCGACCAGGCTGCCCGGTCCTTCGATCCCGGCGGCGTGCCGGCGTCGTCGCTCGGATGGCTGCTCGGATGGCTCGGCATCCAGGCGGAGGATTACTGGACCGAAGCGCAATTGCGGGAGCTGCTCCGCAAGGCGCCGGAGATCAGCCGTCTGCGCGGCACGCGATACGCCCTGGAAACCGTCATCGAGATCTATACCGGAGAGAAGCCGATCATTCTGGAATATGATCAGGTGAAGCCGCTGCGAGAGATTCCGGAACTCGGCGCGGCGGTCGACCAGTTGTACGCGTCCGAACCGAATTCGTTCAATGTGCTGGTGAAGGCCGAGCATGCGGATACCGAGACCAGAAGGGTGACGCTTCAGCATCTGATCGAGTCCTGGAAGCCCGCGTTCACCACGTACAAGCTGATTGTGCTGCAGCCTTGGGTCTACATGGACCTGCATTCTTACCTGGGCATGAATACGGTGCTGTCGGAGCCCGACCTGCTGACCCTGAACGAGCGTTCATCCATGCCCCATCATACGATCACCATCGATCAGGGATTCGATCACCGAATGGATCTGCACACAAGACTGGGCATTGATGCTCGCTTGGAGTAATTCAGTTTGGACATGAGGGGGAAGGAATGGATGAACAGGACCCGCTATATTCCGTTTGAACGGAACCGCTATTTCTACGGCAAGCTGCTGACGGTCAGGGATTTCATGGCCGAGCAGACGTATCTCGCCGACAAGCGCAGACTGACGAACCGGCTGCTGTTCGGGAGCGGCGTCGTCGCGGGGCTGCAGGTCGTGGCGGTGGATGACAAGACCATTTCGGTGGAGACGGGCGTGGCCATCGACCAGCTCGGCCGGGAAATCGTCGTGCCGTCGCCGCTGACGCTCAAGCTGTCCAACATCGACGGCTTCACCCACAACAATTACGCGAAGAACGTCTACCTGTGCATCGCCTATGACGAGAAGGGCAAGGAGCCGGTCCATACCGCCGTCGGCGCGTCCGGCCGCGACGAGGAGGTGACCGAATACAACCGGATCCTCGAAAGCTACCGGCTGTTCATCACGGATCAGCCGCCGGCGCCGAGATGGCAGGAATACGACCATCTGATCGAGGATACGGCGATCTGGTACGACGACGGCTACGTCCGGGTGCTGCAGAGCGTGCCGCGCTTCGTCGAGCCCGGCGAGGTGTTCGAGCTGCGGCTCACGATCGAGAAGACGGTGCAGACGCCGCACATCGAATTCGAATTTGCGCCGGAATGGGCGGAAATCGAGGCGGCGGATTCGCTTGCGGACGGCAAGATCCGCTTCGCCGAGCCGACGGACGGCGGCCAGACCGTCTACACGCAGATATTCCGTCTACGCGCCCTGGAACTGCCGCCGGGTGAAACCCGCAAGCCGGTGACCATCGCCTCCAGGGCCGGAAGCGCCCGGCTCGTCATCGGCGACAAGCTGATCGAGGATCTGCCGCATGTCGCGCAGACGATCGAGATCAGCGAGGAGCCGGCGGAAGAGCGGATCATCCGCCAGTACTACGCGCGCTCGCTCGACCGCGCCATGGAATTCCCGGCGGAGCCTTGCGTCGTGCTCGCCCGCATCCATCTGCTGCAGCTCGGCGCGACGTACGTGATCGACCGTCTCGAGTCGATTCCGTTCAAGGATTATGTCATCAATCCGTCGATGTTCTACAAGCTGATGTCCCGCCGGCCGCGGACGGCCGTCGTCGTTCAGTCCGCGGGCGCTGCGCCGGAGAAGGCGGAGGAGGCACCGGCCGAGTTCCCGGATCTGAAGGAGGAGTTCGCTTCGATCCTGCGCGAGGAGGAGGCGCCCGCCCCGGAAGAGAAGGTGAGCACGGGCATCGCCGAGATCGACATCGTTCCGCCCAAGAAGGCAAAATGGTATCACCGCCGCCAGCGGAACTTCTACTCGGACGAGATCGAGCACGGGCTCGGCGAAGGGGTGGTGCTGCTGACGGCCGCCCTGTCCGACGAGCAGGACGAGACGGACGTGATCATGCCGGAAATGTGGAACCGCAGCGACACGGTTTACCACGGCGCGTTCGAGGTGTTCAACGGCAGCGAGCTGGAGGCGAAGTTCCCGAAGCTGTCCATCGGTTTCCTGCAATATCCGAAGAAGGGCACCTTCCGCATCGGCGTGCGGGTGCACAAGAAGACGGACCGCACGAAGGTGCGCATCCGGTGGTGGGCGGTGAAGCCGGACGCGGACCGGACGCCGGCGGACCGTTCCGCGGAGGATCAATGGGATCATGTGGAGGCCGAGGCCGCGGCCGGCAAGAACTGATACGAAACGGGTTTCCAAGCGTCCGCGTCGGACTGCTTCATCGAAGGCAGAGCCCGGTGCAGGCGCTTTTTTTCTGCGGCGGACTGATGCAACGGGGATATCTACCGCGTTAAAGCGCCGTTCGAAGCCTCGCGAGAGATGCTGTAACGTGGATCCCCCGTTAAGGCGGCGCGCCCCGGTCTTGCCGTAAAAAAAACCAATCCTTCCGGCCGTCAGGCCGGTGCGGATTGGATCGTGGCCGATTTCGGGGCGCCGTTCGCGTCCCGCTCGATGATATAGAACACGCCGTTCCAGGTGTAGTAGTCGGTCTGTCCCCGCGACGACTTGCCGACCAGCTCGCCGTCGCGCTGCGCGAGCTCTTCGAGCAGCCGATGGAGCCGCTCGAGGACGGGGCCGCTGCCGAGCCGCACTTCGGTCACCGCGGTGTCTCCGGTCTCCGGATCAAGCTCGGCGATGAGCGCCAGCCGAAGCTCCTGGTAGCGCATCCGGACGACGGCCTGGACGAACATCTCGCCATCGTCCGGCGGCAGCGTCTCATCCACCGTCTCCGCCGCTTCTCCGGCTGTCCCGGTTTCGCCGGACGCATCCGATCCGGGGTTTCCGGGAATGGCGGTGTAGCTCAATACGTCGTTGCCGGTCGAAGGTCCGAGCAGCGCTTCGACGGCGACCGGCGACAACCCGAGGAACGCCGCGGGATCCGGCTCGCCGTCCGCGAATTTGCCGCGGTAGATCAGGGTGCCGTCTTCCCGGTACCAGGCCCCGTTGCCGGCGAGCTTCCCTTCCAGGAAGGTGCCCTCGTATTCGACCATGCCGCCCGGACCGTAAAGCTTGCCCTCGCCATGGTAGACGCCGTTCCGGAACGCGCCTTCGTACAGCGTTACGCCGCCTTCGCCGTACAGCGTGCCCGCGCCGTGGTAGCGGCCGTTCGAATATTCGCCGGTGTAGCGGATCGTGCCGTCTTGCGCGTATTCGGTGCCGGTACCGTTGCGCTTGCCGTTCACGAACCCGCCTTCGTACGCGATCGCGCCGCCGGGGTAAAGCTCCTTGCCCGTGCCGCTCTTCTGTCCGGCAAGCCATCCGCCCTGGTAGACCAGGTTGCCGCTCTCGTCGTACAGGGAGCCTTCACCGGCATACTGGCCGTTCGCAAATCCGCCTTCATACAGCAGATTGCCCGATTCCGAGTATTTCCGGCCCTGTCCGTCCGGCACGCCCGCCTTGAAGCCGCCCTGGTAGAGGATGCGGCCGTCCTCCGCGTACAGCGTGCCTTCGCCTTCGTACATGCCGTTCGCCAAATCCCCGGTATAGATCAATCTGCCGCTCTCGTCGTACAGGCTTCCCTGCACCAGCGCGCCTCCGGCGTAGAGGCCTTCTTCGGCCAGCGTGCCGTCCGTACGGTATAGCTTGCCCCGGCCTTCGTATTTGCCCGCCTTGAGCTCGCCCTCGTAGAGGAGCGATCCGTCCTCGGCGTAGAGCTTGCCGGTTCCGTCGTACTGCCCGTCCTTGAGCTGCCCTTCGAACAGGAGCTGCCCCCGGTCGTTGAACAGCTTCGCCTCGCCCGTGTACGCCGGCGCGGCGCCGGCCGCGTTCACGGAAATGGCGGGCTTGCGGTTGAGCCATTTGTTCACGAATTTGGGAGGCTTGATGAAGATGAAGAAGTACAAGACGAGCACGACCAGCAGGATGATGGCGATGAGTTTTTTGGCGATATAGAGGTTGCCGATCCGGACGTAGCTTTCCCTGCTCAGCTCCGATCCGAGAATCTGCTTGAGTTTCCTGACCAGCCACTTCGCCAGCAGCTTGGGCCAGCTCTTCAGCCTCTTGAGCGGCCTCAGGATCTTCTTTTTGATCGGATTGATGAACGGGTTGACGATCTTGGCAATCAAGGGAATCGACTCCTTGAGCGGGCGCGCGTTGCCCGCGGATCATCCCGGGAGGGCAAGATCACGGAATCTGTACCGTCATCAGGCCGGGACTGGTGATCTGGATGACGCCGCCCCAGTTGCACATGCATTTCGAGGCGTTGTTCAGGGCCGGAACGTTGCCGCACAGCACCGTTGGCGAACCGGGCGCCCAGGGCGCGGCGATGACCGGGACGCACGGCATCGGCGTGAGCACGCCGGCGGCCGCGGCGGTGGCCGATGCGACGCTCGGATTGGCCATCGATTGGCACATGCCGAACGGCAAGATATTGACCATGGGCGCGTAATCCATGATGGTGGCCATCGGCATGGTGCCGGATAAAACGCCGTTCTTGGGCATTACCATCAGGTTGCTGGGCACCATGCCGAAACTGCACTGGAGAACCGCGCCTGCGAAGACCGCGTTGCCCATGGAGATCACCCGCCAGACTGCAATTTTCTGCTGCAATTTTCTTTTATTCTACTATTAACGACATACAGCAGCAACAATTTTGGAGGATATTGGACACAAACAGGCAATTTTATAGTAAACTTGTTGTCAGGGATTTGTACATTGACTTTTGCCGGAATCGAGTGGAAAAGCATGCGTCGAATGGTCAGGATGCTGCTGATCATGCAGTTCTGGAGTTTTGCCGCCTTCGGCGCGGCCGCGCATGCGGCGGACGAAGGCGGACCGGAACCGGACGCGGCCGCTCCGGCGGAATGGAACATGGCCGACGCGGAGCTCGCCGTGTTGAATTATTTGGTCGCGGCGCTAAGGGCAGACGCATGGACCGCGCATGCCGACGCCATGGCCCGCATGCACGCGGAGGCGGCGGTGCTGGCGCGGTTCGGACTGGCGCCGCCGGAGGAGGCGGCGGGGCTGGAGGGGCTCAAGGCTTCCGCTGTGTCAGAGCGGGAAGCCGCCAATGCGGCCCTGGAGGCCGCACGGGCGGAACTCGCTGAACGGCTCTTGTCGGCGGCTTTGCGGACGATGTCGGAGCGGGCGGCGTCCGCCCGGCCGGCGGGTGCGGAATCCGCGGAGGCGGCGGGAAGCGGGGACGAAGCCGCTTCGGCGGGCGAGGCCGCCGGGAACGCTGCCGCTTCCGCAGGCGCCGGGGAGAACGGCGCGGACGGGGACGCCGCGGCGTACCCGGAACCGCTGCTCGCTGCCGAGCGCGCCATGCGCCAGGCTTGCCGCCAGGCCGACGCCGCCGCACTGCTGCGGAAGGCCGGCGTCGGGTCGGCTGCCGTGCTGGCCGATGCCCGGTTCGCCTGCCTGCAGGCCGAATTGGCCTGGATCGACGCCCAGGCCGCGAATCTCGCCGCGCTGCTGGCGGGTTCGCCGGAATCCGATGCGAAGCCGGCCGGGCTGCCGGCGCTGTTCGGCCTCGTGCGGGAGCGGCAACCCGCGCTGTACGATCGGTGGATGCGCCGTCTTGCGGCGGATGCGTCCTGTCCGTCGGGCGCGCCGCCGGCGGCCGCTGCGGCCGTCCGCGTCGACGGAGCCGAAGGCGTGAAGGCGGAGCGGCTGAACGGCTGCGCGGTCGGCTTGCCGGGTATCCTGCCCGCGAGTCCGCAGACATCCCTCCGCATCGACCCGGGCGGCGTGTATGTGCCGCTCAGGCCGTACGCATCGGCGCTCGGGCTCGGCATGGATTGGAACGCCGCCGAGCGGCGCGTCACGCTTGCGGCGGGGGAGACGCGGCTTTGGATCAGGCCCGGAAGCGCTGACATCGAGTGGGACGGAGGCGGCTCCGTCGGGATGTCCGCGCCTGTGCTTTCGGTGAACGGATCAATCCATGTGCCGGCAGAGTTTTTTGACATCGTGTTTGGTCTTGCGCTGTATCAGGAAGACAATGTCCGGGCGGGATGGCTGCTTCCGTCGTCCGTCTGAGGCGGAACACCCGGAAGGACTGGAAAAAAGAGGGATTGCCATTGAGGCCAAGACTGGTTGGATTTCTCATACTGACGCTGCTCTCGGGGCTGCTCGTCTATTCTTTCCGCGATCTGTGGACGCTGAATCCGTTCAAGCGCGACGAGCCGTTCAGCAACATTTACCAGATCGCGGCGGATCCGGACGGCGCAGTCTATGCGATCACCGATTCGAAGCGGCTGGCGCGCAAGATCGACGCGTCCGGCAACCTGGTCTACACGATCGCGAGCGACGCAAGCGGCGACGAGGGGAGCGTCCGCCTGTTCGAAGCGATCACGGCGGACCGGAACGGGAATGCCTATGTGCTGAAGACGATTCTGGACAATAGCGGGCTGTACGTGATCGGCGAGGAACTGATCCGCATCTCCGCGGATGGTTCGGACACCCGGCTGCTGTACCGCGCCGAGTACACGACGGCGGACAATCTGCTGCGGGTCGGACGGCTGCAGGGGTTGGACGTGGAAGGCGACAACCTCTATTTCTTCCAAAAGAACGACACGACGGCATCCCTGTTCATGCTCCCGACAAACGCGGAAAGCGTCGTGCCGACGACGGCCGTCGGCACGATCGAGATGCCCGAGAACCGGTATTTGAAGGAAGTTGCGGGACATTCGCCGGAACGCGTTTTCCTGACGACGAAGAGGGGCAGGCTGTACGCCGTCGCAAACGGGAGCGCCGAACTGATCTACCCGCAGTCCGGATCGCAGGAACTGCATTTTCCGGTCGAGATCGCGACGGAAGACCACAAGATCGTGTATTTCATTGACCAGCATGACAAAGCGGTCTATTCCATCAACATGGAAGCTTCCGGCTATCCCGTCCGGCCGATCGTTACGATCGACCGGCTGGCGATTGAACATCCGGGGCCGGAATGGTCGGATTTCGTCGATCTGGCGGTATCGGACGGACGGCTGACCGTCACCGCGGCCGATCATTTGATCCGGGTCGACGCGACCGGCCGCATCACGGACGTGACCGACAGCTACCGGTATCCGTTCTCGACCGTCCTGAAACGGCTGTTCTACTGGCTGCTCATCGTGCTGACGGCGGTGTTCGCCGCCCTCCTGTTCCGGGCGATCTACATCGATCTGCTGAGGCGCAGAATCAGCCTGCTGCTCAAGCAGCTCGCGGCGATCTTCCCGATCGTGCTCGTGTCGATGTGGGTGCTGTCGGACGCCGTCTACAACTCGTTTTCTTCGGAGATGAAGTCGTCGTTCTATCAGCAGCTCGAGGTGCTGGCCGTGAACGGGCGGAATCTGGTGGACGGCGACCGGCTGGAGCGCCTCCGCTCTCCCCGCGATTACATGAGCGAAGACTACGTCGCCATCCGGCAGAGCATCGACGAGGTGTTCGCCGGCGACGGGGCGGACCGGGAAGGGTTGTACAACACGATCTACCGTTACATGGACGGCAGACTGTACCTGGTCATGGACGACGACGACAGCGTGACGATGTTCCAGCCGTTCCCGCTCAGCGAGGAGAACCTGCGCGTGCTGGAGGGCGGCGAGATCGTGTCCGGCGAGTTCGTGGACGCGAGCGGGGAATGGATCTACGCTCTGGGACCGATCCGGAATTCCGCCGGCGAAGTGGTCGGCATTTACGAGGCGGGCAAAGACCTGATCGTGCTCGAGCAGAGCAAAGCGATCATCCAGGCGAGACTGGCGAACATCTTCATCATCATCGGCGTCATTCTGCTCGTCGCGATCTCGCTCATGACGTTCTATCTGCTGTCCTCGATCAACAAGCTGCGCCGCAACGTCAATTTGTTCGCCGTCGGCGAATGGGATGTGCAGGTCAATCTGCGGACGCGCGACGAGGTCGAGGAACTGGGCGACCGGTTCAACATGATGGCCCGTTCGATCCGGCGCTACATCCAGGAGATGACCCGGCTGAACAACGCCTATTTCCGTTTCGTGCCGCAGCAGTTCCTGAAGGTGCTGGGCAAGACGAACATGGCCGAGGTCCGGCTCGGCGAGCAGCAGAAGCGGCGCGCGACGATTCTCGTCTGCCAGATGCGGAATTTCGCGGAGTTTTCTTCCAAGCTGTCGACGGAAGAGAATTTCCGGTTCATCAATTCGTTCCTGAAGACGTTCGGACCGGTCATCCGGGAACACGGCGGGTTCATCAGCCGCTATCTCGGACCGGGAATGCTGACGCTGTTCCCGAATGAAACGGCGTCCGCCCTGAAGGCGGCCATCAAGCTCAGGACGGCGCTCGACGAGTACAATGCGCGCAGGCGGAGCCAGGGGTATGAGCCGGTGGAGATCGGCATCGGGCTCCATACCGGCGACGTGATGCTCGGCATCATCGGGGAGGAGCAGCGGATCGAAGGCAGCCTGGTCTCCCATAACGTGGATTTGACGCTGGATCTCGAACGCCTGTCGGCGAAGCTGGGCGCTTACGTGCTGCTCACCGGCGAGACGATGGGGCTCGTTCCCCGGGGGATGATCGGCCAATACCGCCGGCTCGGCGTGATCCAGGTCGACGAGGAGCAGCCGCCGCTGGAGCTGTTCGACTGGTTCGAGGGCGATCCGGAGCACATCCGGAGGCTCAAGGCGGAGACGAAGGCCGAGTTCGAGGCCGCCGTCGCCGCGTTCGAGCTGGGCCGGTTCTACGAAGCGCGCGAAGGGTTCGTCACCGTCGTGAAAAAGAACCGCTACGATCTGGCCGCCCAGATCTACTTCTACGAATGCGACCGTCTCTGGCAGCAGGGCGCGGACGAGACCTGGAACCAGGCGCTGCGCATCTCGTGATCGGGAAGAGGCCTGCCGCCGCAAATTAGCAGAGGGGTGAATGAAGTTGATGCATGCCAAGGTTGAGCCTCCGGTGCCGGAATACCCGGAGATCAAGCCGGTGACAAGCGGGACCGATGCCGGAAGAGTTTCCGATTTTCTGCTCGGCGAGCATTGCTTTGACGACCAGCGTTTCACGCCCGGCGAGACGGAACAGTTGCGCTGGCTGCCGATCCGCAGCCTGCAGGAGCATCATGTGCATTGCTGGTACGAGGAAGAGAACGGCCAAATCATATCGGCCATCATCTTCGTGGAGAACGAGCACCGCAGCGGCGGGTACCGGCTGGAATACTTCGGCGTGCACCGCGGCTATCGCCACCGCAAGCTGGGATGGAAGTTGCTGGATGCGATGATCCGGTTCTGCGTCGCCCATCAGGGCCGGTACATCGAGACGTTCACCTGCGACCTGCCCGAATACGCAAGCGCGCGGCGGCTGTTCGAGCGCAACGGATTCCAACTGATGTGCCTGCTGCCGGAATATTATTATCCGGGCGAAGGCAAGCTGCTCTATCTGAAACTGCTGCACGCATCCTGACGAGACGGCAAAGCCCATCCGTCTTCCCGCGCGGGGAAGACGGATGGGCTTGCTTGTTCCGGAACGCTTCCCGGGGGAGGGAAGTTCGGGAGAGGCTTACGCATTCCTGCCGGATACGGCGGTTCTGTTGCCCGCGAGTATCCGGACGGCGAGGATGAACATGGCGTGCGGCCAGGTAAGCGGCACGACCCAGGCCGGTTCGCCGGTGTTCCGGTCGACCTGTTCCGGCAGCAGGCCGAACGGCGTCTGGCGGTCGATCGCCCATCGCATCAGCCGTCCGGCTTCTTCCGGCCGTCCCTGGGCGATGCGGTACTGCGCGAGCCGCAGCGTCGTCCGTCCCCCCTAATTCAGCATCCGGTAAACCCGAATCTCCGCGACCCGTCCGTCCGCAACCTCGAATTGCAGGAATCGCCCGGACAGCTCGTCGCTCAACACGTAAGCGGCATTGTCGGGATCGGTTCGGCCGTCCGGCGCCATGCCGATCTCGGGATAGGCTTCCAGCACCTTCGCCAGGGGGCTGCCGACCGCGATCTCCCGGGTGGTCCGATACCCGTCTCCATTAACACTGATTGACATGATCCAGTACGTTTCGCCGTTCTGCTTCGGGGAGAACCACTCCAGTTGCAACCCGTCGTAGACCATTTTCTTCACATAAGATCCCGCGTGGGTGTCCGCGTTGTCCCCCAGCACGTCCACCGTCTGCGCGACAGGCGGGCCCAGAATCGCTTCCAGATCCATCTCGTCCTCCCATACGCCGATGGTGATCGGCATATCGCGGGCCACAATCGAGAAAATGCTTGCGTCGCGGTAAGCGGGCGGCTTGTCGGCATCCGGATCCGCAGACGGAAGCGGGGCCGGATCCCCGGCTGCGGGCACGCGCTCCGCGTCCGGAAATGGCTTTGCGTCCGGCGCTTGCTCCGCGTCCGGCGTTTGCTTCATGTACGGTTCGAGCAATCTGATCAAATCAATCGCCATGTCCTTTGGAAGCTTGTACATGGTGCCCGTATCCCTCACATCCATGATCGAGCCCGCGGATGATGCCGGAGACAGCCACAGGTGCAGCCCCTTCACGCTTCCGTCCGAGTAGCGCAGTTCCGCATCAAAGTCCGGGGTCCTTGCGATGACGTCGCCCGGCTGCTTCTCCGCGCGGGACACGGCCCGCTCAAACAGCCGGAGCGTCGGCCTGTCCTCGAACGCCGCGATAAAATCCGGGTTCACTTTTCCGGAATCTGTTGACCCGGACACGCCCACATATGTTAGGTTTGGAGTAGGCCGATCGCGGATGCCGAACCAGATGGCGGGGATCAGCGCAATCAGCATGACCAGGAAAAGCAACTTCCGCAATGTGTCCAAACCCCCCGGCATGGATGGTGATCATACCCATCAGACGAGAAGATCAGGCGCAAGGTTGCACACTCCGCATGCGCACAAGGAGAGGATCGCATGACATTCCGCAAACGAAAGGTATGGCTCGCCGCGGCCGTACTCATCGTCCTGCTCTGGGCAGCCAGCTTTTTTTCGCCCGAATGGGCCATCCGGCGCTACATGTTTCTGCATTTCCATCCGGTTAGCGCCTTCACGTCGGACATTGTCGATCTCGGGCTCGAATATCCCCGGGAAGGCCATCTGTACCATGCGACGGATTTCCGGGATCGGGCCACGGGAGAGGAGATTTCCTTTTTCTATGTGAAAAAGTACGGGCCGTTCCGGTATGTCGCAAGCGCCGGTTCCGGTCCGTGACGCGTCCGCCCGGGGACCGACGGGAACCGGGCTTTTCTGCTGCCCGAAAACCTGACATTTGTGAACGAAACGCTAACATCTGTTGATTCATCCGGCCCCGCCGGTTCCTTACAATGGGGAACAGCAAGCCCAAATCCATCAGGGGGAAGGTGCAAACCCATGAAACGTTCGAGTGCATTGGCTTTGTTGTTCGCGTTGGTGCTGCTTCTGGCAACCGCTTGCGGAGGCGGCGGATCGAAGAACAACTCGGGCGGCGACGCAAACGGCGGTTCCGAAGCGACCGCGCAATCGGGAGGCGGTTCCAACGCCTCCGCTGGCAACGCGGCGGAGGACAAGCCGGCGGAGAAACCACAGAACGCCGATCTCCGGATGAGCTGGTGGGGTTCGGAGGAGCGGCACGAGAAGACGCTCAAGGCGATCGAACTGTTCGAACTGAAGAATCCGGGCGTCAAAATCACCGGCGAATACTCGGGCTTCGACGGCTACATGGACAAGCTGAACACGCAGATCGCCGCCGGCAACGCGCCCGACCTGATCCAGCTCGGGGGCAACATCAAGGAGTATGTGGACAAGGGCGCCCTGCTCGACCTGAGCCCGTACGTCGGTTCGATCCTGAATCTGGACGACTTCAACGGCGGTCTCGTCAAGTCGGCGACGTTCGACGGCAAGTTGTACGGCGTGACGCTCGGCGTCAGCTCGTCGGCGATCCTGTACAACGCGAGCATGTTCGAGAGGGCGGGCGTTCCGCTTCCGTCGCCGGACTGGAACTATGACGACTTCAAGTCGATCGTGACGCAAATCAGCGAGAAGCTGGGCAAAGGCTACTACGGCTCGTACGACCTGTCGAGCGACGCCGCGACGTTCGGCTCGTTCCTCGGCGCGCACGGCAAAGAGCTGTATCGCGACGGCGAGCGTCATTTCGAGCGCGAAGACGCGATCCAATGGTTCACGATGTGGGATGAGCTACGCAAGGCCGGCGTCATCGTGCCGCCCGACATGCAGGTCGCGAACCCGCCGTCCGCCGTCGACAAGTCGCTGATCCTTCAAGGCAAGGTCGCGATTCAGAGCGCGGCGGCGTCCCAGATTTACGGCTATCAGGAACTGACCCAGGATCTGCTCGGTCTGACCGTCTATCCGAACGGCCCGGCGGGCAGCGGCATGATCCCGCCGATCTCCGGCCAGTACATGACGGTGTCGGCGAACACCGAGCATCCGGAAGTCGCCGTCAGCTTCATCAACTTCATGGTGAACGATCTGGAAGGCGGCGTCATCCTGGGCAACAGCCGCGGCGTGCCGCCGGCCGGCAAGATCCGCGACGCGCTGGCCGCGCAATCCACGCCGGTCGACAAGGTGCTGTACGACTACATCTCGCTCGTCAGCGACGTTGCGCCGCCGGTCGAATATCAGCAATTCCCGCTTGACAACGAGTTCACGAAACTGCTGCAACTGACCAGCGAGAAGATCGCGTTCGGCGCAGCCTCCATCGATGCCGCGGTCGACGAGTTCATGAACGAAGTCGACAAGCTGCTGGAGAAAGCGCGCGCCCAATAACGCCATTGCCAAGGGGGCGGACAACATGCGCAAGCGTCAGATGTATGCCGCAGGCTACCTGTTCCTGTCGCCATGGCTGATCGGGTTCGTACTGCTCTATCTCGGTCCGATCGCCGCATCGCTCTACCTGTCGTTCACGCGGTATGACCTGCTGACGCCGCCGGACTGGATCGGTCTGGCCAACTACCGGCAAATGTTCACGGATGATTTCCGGCTCGGCGATTCGGTGCGCGTCACGTTCCGCTATGTGCTGCTGTCCGTCCCGATCCGGCTGGCGTTCGCCCTGGGCCTCGCGCTGCTGCTCAATCAGGGCATGCGGCTGCTCGGGTTGTACCGCACGATCTACTACATCCCGTCGCTGCTCGGCGGCAGCGTGGCGATCTCGATTCTGTGGCGGCAGGTATTCGACAAGACCGGGCTGTTCAACCGGATGCTCGCGCTTGTCGGCATCGAGGGCCCGAACTGGATCGCCGACCCGAAGTACGCCATTTTCTCGCTGGTGGGGCTGTCGGTCTGGCAGTTCGGCGCGGTGATGATCATTTTCCTCGCCGGATTGAAGCAGATGCCGCAGGAACTGTACGAGGCGGCGACCGTGGACGGGGCGGGGGCGATCCGGAAGTTCGCTTCCATCACGCTTCCGCTGCTCACGCCCGTCATTTTCTTCAACCTGACGCTGTCGCTGATCGGCGCGTTCCAGACGTTCACGAAGGCGTTCATCATCAGCGGCGGCACGGGCGGTCCGATCAATTCGACGCTGCTTTATTCGCTCTACCTGTATATCAAAGGGTTCAATTTCCTGGAGATGGGATATGCCGCCGCGATGGCCTGGCTGCTGCTTGTCATCGTCGCGGTCATGACGGGTCTCCTGTTCCTGTCGTCCCGCTACTGGGTGTTCTACGCGGATGGGGGGAGCCGAAAATGACGCTCCGCCGTTCGTTGAAAGCTCTGTCGTTCCACCTCGTGGTCGCCGGTTTCGGCATCCTGATGCTCTATCCGGTGCTGTGGCTGATCACCGCTTCGATGAAGCCGACCACGGAGATTTTCACGTCGTCCAGCCTGCTGCCGTCGACGATTACGTTCGAACACTATCACAACGGGTGGTTTGGCCTGCGGAATGTGTGGTTCGGACGGTTCTTCCTGAACTCTGCGCTGATCAGCGCCATCGCGGTGTTCGGCACCGTGCTCAGCTCGGCGATGGTGGCGTTCGCGTTCGCCCGGATCACCTTTCCGCTGCGCAGCCTGTTCTTCGCGCTCATGCTCGGCACGATCATGCTGCCGGGGCATGTGACGCTGATCCCGCAGTACATCCTGTTCCATGAGCTCGGTTGGGTCGACACGTTCCTGCCGCTGACCGTGCCGAAGTTCTTCGGGGACGCGTTCTACATTTTCCTTATGGTGCAGTTCATCCGCGGCATCCCGACGGAGCTGGACGAGAGCGCGAGAATCGACGGCTGCGGCTGGTTCACGCTCTGGTGGCGCATCATCCTGCCGCTCAGCCTGCCCGCATTGCTGACGGCCGCGATCTTCACGTTCATCGGCACGTGGGACGATTTCTTCGGCCAGCTCATCTACCTGAGCGACATCAAGAAGCTGACCGTGCCGCTCGGCCTGCGGCTGTTCCTCGATTCGAGCGGCAGCTCGAACTGGGGCGCGGTGCTCGCGATGTCGGTGCTGTCGCTGGTGCCCAGCATGGCGATTTTCTTCATCGGACAGAAATATTTCACGCAGGGGATAGCCACGACCGGGCTGAAAGGGTAGAATGGGCCTACGACGGCATGCGTGAAGGGTTGTGCGCGGATGTCTGCGATGACCGGAAGAAGATCCAATCCGAAAAAACTGTTTACCGTGACGATGCTCGTGCTGATCGGGTTCAACGGCCTGTTCCTGCTCATCTCGGGCATCGTCTATTACGGCGCCTATTCGGAGCTCGCCTACCGCGAGATTCTGTCCGCCCGCAAGGCGCTGCTCGACGAGCGGAGCCGCAAGCTGTCCAGCTACGTGTCGGGCGTGCAGGACACGACGCGGTTTCTCGTGACGAGCTCGACCGTGCACCGGTACCTGTCCGAGCCGGCGGAGAACGATTACGACTTCGTCGCGAAGAGCCGGCTGCTGTACGAAGAGTTCCAGAAGCTGGCCGCGGTGAAGCAGGGCGTGTACTCGATCGAGCTGTACACCGACTGGCTGGTCGGGCATCCGCGGTTCCTGCAGGAGTTCATGCACCCGATGTCGCAGGCTGAGGATGAGGGGTGGCTCGACCGCATGGCCCGGGCCGACGGCTTCTGGATCGCCGCGCACGACTATCCGGCCCGCACCGGCACGATCCGCATGGTCAGCTATGTCCAGCGGATCTTCGGCTATCACGGCGGGATGCTCGGCATCGTGCGGATCAACATCCCCGAGCGGGAGCTGATCGAGGCGCTGCATACGGGCGACGCGGACGAGACAGAAGAACGCTGGTATGTGATCATGGATCCGCGCGGCCGCTACATCGCCTCGATGCTGCCGCCGGAACTCGCCGGGTGGACGCCGGATGCGGCGGACGCGAACGGGCCGGAAAGCGCGGATTACAGCCTGATCCGGTCCGACGCCAATCCGCAATACTGGATGCTGATGGAGCTCGTGCCGAAGGATGTGCTGAAGCAGGCCGGCGCACGCGTCCGGCTGCTAACGGCTGGCCTCGTCGCCGCGATGATCCTGCTGTCCGTGCCGGCCGCATTCTGGTTCTCGCGGCGGCTGACCTCGCCGATCCGCGGCATCGTCGACGGGATGAGCGCGCTCGAGTAGGGCGATTTCGATGTGCGGCTCGCGCTCGGCGGCTCCAACATCCGCGAGTATTTGTATTTGACAACGCATTTCAACCGGATGGTGAGCCGGCTGAGAGAGCTGATCGCGCGGCTGAACCAGGAGCATCTCGACCGGCGGCGGGCGGAAATGCAGCTCCTGCACGCGCAGATCAAGCCGCATTTCCTGTACAACACGCTCGATCTCATCCATTGGCGCGCGATGGATTACCGGGCGCACGAGATCAGCGGCATGGTGCACCAGCTCTCCCGGCTGTTCCGGATCGGGCTCGGCAACGACAAATGGTACGTCACGGTGCGGGGCGAGCTCGATCATGCGCAATGCTACATGAAGATCCAGGAGTACCGGCTGCACAGCGGCATCGCATACCGGACTGAGGTGCCGGGGGATCTGCTGGACGCGCTGGTGCCGAAGATTATTTTGCAGCCGTTTCTTGAGAACGCTGTCATTCACGGCTTCAAGAAGCGCAAGGAGCGGATGGAGATCGTCGTCGCGTTCGAACGCCGGGCGGGCGAGGGAGGCGAGCTGCTCATCGCGACGATCACGGACAACGGCTGCGGGCTGCCGGAAGGATTCGATGTGAAGACATCGCCGGGCATCGGCATCCGCAACGTCATCGACCGGATCCAACTGTTCTGCGGACCGTCCTACGGCGTGGAGATCGGTCCGGCGGACGGCGGGGGCACGCGGGTGACGATCCGGCTGCCGCTGATCCGCGACGAGGCGGAAATGGAACAACTGACGAGGAGTCACAGCCATGCATACGATCTTGCTGGTGGATGACGACGAATATGTGATCGACGGCATGCTGCGGCATGTCCCCTGGGAGCAGATGGGGGTGCGCGTCGCCGGCACGGCGGCGGACGGCCGGGAAGGGCTGGAACGGTTCCGGGAGTTGAAACCGGATTTCGTCATTACCGACATTTACATGCCGGAAATGGACGGGTTCGAGCTGACCGCGGCGATCCACGCGATCGATCCGAACGTGCCGATCGTCTTCCTGAGCGGCTACGACGATCTGTCGAACGCGCGGAAGGCGGCGTCATCGGGCGTGCAGCATTTTCTGCTGAAGCCGCCGAGCATCGCGGAGATCGAGTTCGTCGTGCGCGAAGTGCTGCAGAAGCTGGGCGAGGAGCGGGAGCGGGAGGAGCTGCTGGACCGCTATTTGCGGCAGCAGCCGGTCATGATCCGCTCGATGAAGGATCTGTTCTTCCGCGGGCTGCTCGCGACGCGCTACCGCCCGGAGGAGCTGCCGCACGCGCGCATCGCGTTCATGGAGCTGCCGGCTCGGCCGGAGGTGCAGGCGCTGACGATCCAGCTTGTCCGCACGGACGACGCCGCGCGCCGGGACGAGCGAGAATGGCAGCTTCTCCGGTTCGGGGCGGGAAACATCATCCGCGAGCTGATGGGCGAGGGAGGCGGCGTGCCGGCCGGTCTGTCGGTCGAGGTGGTCGATTACTCCGACCGGGAGTTCGTCGCGGTGTTTCTCGGCGATCCGCGCCTGGACGACGCGCATCGGTCCTGGATCGCGGAGCGGGCGGACGAGGCGGTACTCAGCATCCTGCGGTACATGAAGCTGCCCGTCCTCGCGGGCATCGGGACCGTTCACGCCGGGTACGACCGGCTCATCGACTCGTACCTGGAGAGCCGCGCCGCGCTCGAGATCGCGGAGATGAACGAGTGGAACCGCGTCTACGCGTACGCGCCGCCGGCCGGCGACGAGACGGACCGGCGGCTGCCGTCCGACACGATCCGGACGCTGCACGACGCGATTGCGCAGCGGCGCTGGAGCGAGGCCGCCGAGCTGTGGAAGCGGCTCGGGCGGGAGCTGGCCGAGCGGGGCATCGCGCTGCCGGTGTGCAAGGGCGTATGCTCCGGCGTCGCCGGCATGCTCTGGACGAGCGCGCTCGCGTCGCCGATGCAGGCGGAGAAGCCGGCGGGCGCCCAGGCGCTCAGCCTTGCGGGCGGCCGGGACGCGGCGAACGGCGCGCACGCGAAGGACGGCGCGGGTCCGGCGAGCGGCCTGGAGGCCGCGGGCAGCCTGGACGATCTGCTTGCCGAGATCGGCCGCTGCGGCTCCGTCCGGGCCTTGCTGGACGCGATGGACGCGTTCGTCCTGCGCGTCACCGAAGCCGCGTCCGGCGGCCAGGGAAGCCGGCGGAGCCGGGCGCTGGTGGAGCGGGTGATCCGCGACTACATCGAGAAGCGCTACCACGAGAGCCTGTCGCTCGAGCGGATCGCCGCCGAGCTGTACGTGAACCGCAACTATTTGAGCCAGATTTTCAAGCGGGAGGCGGGCGACCCGTTTGTCACGTACCTGAACAAGTACCGCGTGAAAAAGGCGATCGAACTGCTCATGACGGGCAAGTTCATGGTCTATGAGATCAGCGAGAAGGTCGGCTTCCAGAACGCGACGTATTTCAGCCAGGTGTTCAAGTCGATCACTGGCAAGAGCCCGTCCGAGTACGGACGGTAAGCGCCGCGTCCCGGGAACCGGCGTAACCGGCATGAATGAAGACGAGGGAATGATGTCCGATGCTCGCCAAAGAGCAAATCCAAATGCGCGACCCGTTCGTGTTGCGCGCGGACGAGGAAGGCCTCTATTACTTGTACGGTTCGACCGACCCCGATATCTGGCGGGGCAAGGGCATCGGCTTCGACGTGTACCGCAGCCGCGACCTCATGCATTGGGAAGGGCCGTTCCCCGCGTTCCGGCCGGGGCCGGAATTCTGGGCGGACCGCAATTTCTGGGCGCCCGAGGTGCACCGGTATCGCGGACGGTATTACATGTTCGCCACGTTCAAGGCGGAAGGCGTGCGGCGCGGCACGCAGATTCTGGCCGCCGACCATCCGCTCGGACCGTTCCGCCCGCACAGCGCGGGGCCGGTGACGCCGCCCGATTGGGAGTGCCTGGACGGCACGCTCTGGGTGGAGGAGGACGGCACGCCGTGGATCGTGTTTTGCCACGAGTGGGTGCAAATCGGCAACGGCACGATCTGCGCGCTCAAGCTCTCGCCGGAACTGGACCGCGCGATCGGCGAGCCGGTCGAACTGTTCGCGGCCGGCGACGCTCCCTGGGTCGATCCGGTGCGCGGCGAAGGCACGTACGTGACGGACGGCCCGTTCCTGCATCGCACGGAGAGCGGCGACCTGCTCATGCTCTGGTCGAGCTTCAAGGGCGGTCGCTACGCGCAGGGCGTCGCCCGCTCCGAAACCGGACACTTGCGCGGCCCGTGGAGGCAGGAGCCCGAGCCGCTGTACGAGAGCGACGGCGGGCACGGCATGCTCTTCCGCACCTTCGACGGCAAGCTGATGCTCGCGCTGCACACGCCGAATCTAACGCCGCACGAGCGCCCGGCGTTCATGGAGTTGATCGAACACGGCGGGCGGCTGGCTGTTGCCGGCGCATAACGGTCCGTCCCGGGGCGTCACGCCGACCGCGCCCGCATCCGGACGCCGAACACCGTCATGGCGGCGATCGGCAGAACCGCGGCAAGCATGAAGATCCGGCTCATGTCCAGAAATTCAAGCGCAAGCCCCCAGCCGGCCGCGCCGGCGCCGATGCCGAGATCGAGCGCGAGGTAGAAGGTGGCGTTCGCCTTGCCGCGATGCTCCTGGTCCGCGCTGACGACGGCCATCGCGTTGAGCTGCGGCACCAGGCAGCCGTTCGCGAAGCCGAACAGCACGGCGCAGCCGAGCAGCTCCCACAGCGAGCGGGAGAAGCCGATGGCGGCCAGCGCGCCGCCCAGGACGATCAGATTGACGATGACGACGGCACGCGGTCCCGACCGCGCGGACCATCGGCCGATGACGAGGCGGGAGAGCACCATCGCGGCGGCCTGGACGGTATAGAACAGTCCGATGCCCCCGATGTCCAGGCGCCCGGCGTAGGCCGGCAGGAACACCGTGACCGCGCTGGTCGAGAGCGAGACGAACAGGACGACGGCCGAAGGCGGAACGGCGCGCGGCTCCAGCATCATCCATCGCGGTCTCGCCGCGCCCGGCCCGCCGGCGTTCGTCTTCCCGCCCGCGGATTCGGCGGCTGCAACGCCCCTGTCGGGACCGATCCGGGCCCCGAGCAGGAGCGCGGCCAGCGCGACGGCTCCGGTCGCGACGTAGAGCGCGGAGAAGCCGGCCGCCTCGAGCAGCGACAGGGCGGCGGTCGGCGCGACGGCGATGGCCAGCGTGCCGAACAGGCCGAAGTAGCCGAGCCCCTCCGTCATCCGGCGTTCCGGCAGCAAATCCGACGCGATCGTGCTGGACGCGGTCGAGCTGGCCGAGAACGAGAGGCCGTGCAGGACGCGCAGCAGGATGAGCGCCGGGATGAGCGCGACGAAGCCGTACAGGAAGGTCGAGACCATGTAGACGGCCGTACCGATGAGAAAGACGGACTTCCTTCCGTACGTGTCCAGCGCGGCGCCGACAAACGGGCGGGCGACGAGCGCGGCCAGCGTGAAGAAGGTCATCGACAACCCGGCGAGCGTATGGCCGGCTCCGAGATGGTAGAAAAAAAGCGGCATCGTGACGATCTGTACCTGCGTGCAAATCCGGACGAGCGTGGTGGCGGCGGTCACTTTGACGAAATCGGCCGTCCAGATCCGATCCGCGGACGCGCGATCGGCCGGAGCGGGGGAGCCGGCAGTCGGCATTAGGGTCGACCTCCAGAAGCATCAGGCGGCAACTGAATCGTTTTAGCCTTTGTCGAATTCATCGTAAGCGACCGGGTTTCAACCTGTCAACTTGTGAATTGACAGAACGACAAGAAAAGCGCTATTCTGAATCAAAGCTAAAACGAAGAAGCCATCAGACGGAGGGATCCGCGATGAAAAAGGCGAACGTCACCGTTCATCCGTCATACAAAATCGGCGTTGTGGACAAGCGGCTGTTCGGCGCCTTTCTGGAACCGATCGGCAACTGGGTGTACGGCGGCATCTACAACCCGAACCACCCGACCGCCGACGACATGGGTTTCCGCCGGGACATCCTGGAGGCGGTCCGGGAGTTCGATCTTCCCGCGCTGCGCCTGCCCGGCGGCAACTTCGTGTCGGGCTGGGACTGGAAGGGGTCCATCGGACCGCTCGAAGAGCGCCGGGCACAGCTTGACCTGGCCTGGTTCCAGGTCGAGCCGAACATCATCGGCCACAACGAGTATCTCGAATGGACCCGGCGCGCGGGCACGGAACCGATGTACACGATCAATCTCGGCACAGAGGACATCAAGAGCGCCGCGCAGCTCGTCGAATATACGGTCCATCCCGGCGGCACGTACTGGTCGGACCTGCGCCGGAAGCACGGCCACCCCGATCCGTGGCCGATCCGGACCTGGTACCTCGGCAACGAGATGGACGGCCATTGGCAGATCGGCTCGTGGGAGAAGGATCCCGTCGGTTTCGGCATCCGCACCCACGAGATCTCCAAGGTGATCAAGTGGATCGACAACCGGGCGGAGACGGTGTTCGCAGGCACGTCGGACCACCACAAGCATTTTCCCGAGTGGGAGATGGCGGCGCTCGAGCAATGCTACGAGTCGGTCGATTATGTCTCGCTGCATCATTACCATTCCGTGCCGGAGGGCGACATCGCCAATCTGCTCAATGTCTCCTCCGTGTTCGAGGACTACATCCGGACGACCATCGCGATCTGCGACTATATTCAGACCAAAATCCGCACGCCCAAGAAAATGTATATCTCCTTCGACGAATACGGCGCCATGTTCGGACGGCAGGTCGAGGTGCCCTTCGGCCGCAGGGGATGGCACGACGTCACGAAGAGCTACTTCCAGTTCGCGCCGCGCGAGAATGTGTTCAAGAACCCGCTGGACGGGCTGAACGATCCGGAGTCGGGGAACACGCGGCGGTTCCACAACCACCAGATGCTGACCGCCCTCGCGATGGCTTCGGTGCTGCTCACGTTCCTGCGCCATGCGGACCGGATCAAGATCGCCTGCATGACCGGCGGGCTCCGGAACGCGATCGCGTTCGACGGCCATCATGTCTGGAAGAACGCAACCTATTATCCCTTCTATCAATTGAACAAGCTGGCGCGCGGCGGCATGTCGCTCCTGCCCGCCGTCGACGGCCCGACTTTCCATACGGAGCAGTTCGCCCTGTCCGGATCGGTCCAGTGCCACGCATACGAGAACGTGCAGGCGATCGAGGCGGCCGCCGTGCACCATGAAGACAGGGGAGAAGCCTTCGTCTTCCTGATCAACCGTTCGGCGGAGCACGATATCGCGGTCGAGCTCGATGTCCGCGGATTCGAGGGCTACAGGCTCGTCGAGCATCTCGAGATGCATACGGACGACCTGGCCAAAGGAAACCGCCACGACCAGCCGGACGCCATCATGCCGAGGGTGAACGCCGATACCCGGATGGAAGTCGGGAGGGTCACGGTTCCGACGAGGAAGCTGTCCTGGAACGTGATCCGTCTCGCGAAAACCGGGCGCAACGATTCTTGACATCTTGCGCGCCTTTCCTTATAAAAGGGATAACACGAATGGAACGGGACGGATGCGAATGTCGACGATCAAGGAAATCGCCGAGAAGACGAAGCTGTCGATCGGGACCGTGTCGATCGTGCTGAACGGGCGCGGCGACGAGATGCGGATCTCGAAGAAGACGCAGCAGCGGGTGCTCGAAGCCGCGCAGGGGCTCGGCTATCTGCCGAATATTTCGGCCAGACGGCTGCGGCAGGCGGGCGTGCGCAACATCCCGTCCATCGTCTCGTTCTGGCCGTCCGACCTCGCGCCGGAACTGCTCGGCCGCTTCTTCACGGGCGCGCAGAGCCCGATTCTGGAACAGGAATACGCGTTCGAAATGACCATCCAGCCCTACAAGCGCGGCCAGGTCGAGCGGATCAAGGAGATGTGCGACCGGGGCATCTATCACGGCGCGATCATCACGGGCATTTCCGCGGAAGAGCAGCGCTATCTGGAGAGCAACCCGTGCAGCGTGCCGGCCGTGCTGTTCAATCGCGAGAGCGGCGTGTACAGTTGCGTTTACGCCGATTCGTACGAAATCGGCCGCAAGGTGGCGGAGCTGTTCGCGAACCGCGGCCACCGGAAAGTCGGCGTGATTGTGCCGGAGCATCTCGTGAACTCGGAGAACAACTTGCGCTTCCGCGGTTTCGTAGAAGCGTGCGGGGAGTACGGGCTCGAGCTGGAAGACCGCCACATCCAGGTCGCCCCGATGTCGATGGAAGGCGGAAACAGCGCCGCCCGGCGGATCGTGGAAGGAGGCGGCAAACTGCCGACCGCCGTCTTCTTCCCGCTCGGCATCATGGCGGTCGGCGCGCTGCCCGTGTTCCACCGCGCGTCCATCCGCATTCCGGACGATCTCGAGATCGTGACCTACGGCGACCATGAGGCCGAGAAGTACAGCGTTCCGTCCCTCACGACGGTGAAGCTGCCCGTGGAAGAAATGGCGGCGGCCTGCATCCGGCTCGTCATGGACTTGATCCAGAACCAGACCGTCAAACCGAAGTCGCTCGTGTTCGAGACGCCGTTCATTTTCCGCGAGTCGTGCGGCGGCTTCATCAGAGAACTGTAAAAATCGCGACAACCGGCCGACCGGGCCTGCCGCGGCGCAGGCGCGCGGCCGGAGTTCTTTTCCCCCGGGCGTTAACGTTTCATCCATTTGACCGGAGGACACGGGGAACAGTCTCCGGTATTTTGCATGCCGGAAGAGCTATAACGTTTCAAATGTCGAGGAGGCGAACGGACCGTTGCGGAAGGTGTTGGTCGTCGACGACGAACCGTACATGCTGGAAGGCTGGAGGACGATGATCGACTGGAACGCCTACGGGTACGAGCTGTGCGCGGTTGCGTCCGACGGGGAAGAGGCGCTCAGGCTGGCCGACGAATCCGGACCCGATCTCGTCTTCACCGACATCCGGATGCCTGGAGTCGACGGGCTCGATCTGATCCGGAGACTGAGGGAGAAGCGGCCTCCGGGCTCCCGCACCGCTCCGAAGATTGTCATCATGAGCGGCTATCCGTCATTCGATTATGTAAAGCGGGCGATGCCCTACAGGATCGAGCGCTACATGCTCAAGCCGCTCATTCCCGAGGAGATTCACGGCCTGCTCTCGGAGCTGTCGGCGGGCCGGACGGAGCCGGACGCGGATCTGCCGGAGGAAGCGCGCGCCGGAACCGTCGGCCGGGTGATCGAATTGTTGAAAGCGCATTACCGGGAGACGGTGCGCATTTCCTGCATCGCCCGGCTCGTCGGACATCATCCCGTCTATCTCGGGCAATTGTTCAAGCAGAAGACCGGGTATACGGTGCAGGAATACGTGCATCGGCTGCGCGTCGCGGAAGCCCGCGATCTGCTTCGGAGGACGGACGACAAGATCGCGTTCATCGCGAAGCGGCTCGGCTACCATGACCCGGAAGCGTTCACGGAGAAATTCAAGGCGATCGTCGGCGTGACGCCGTCCGAATACCGGTCCGGCGTACGGCAGGACTGAGGCGCGCGCCCGATGTCCCGGGAAGGTGGAAAACGGCATGCCCGGACCGGCATTTTTCCTACAACGCATCAACGACATCCCCCTGAAATACAAGTTCCTGCTCGTCTATTTCCTGTGCGTCCTGCTGCCCATCATCGTCATCAACATCTTCTTCTATCAGCGGAATTCGGCGGACATCCGGCTGCGCGAAATGGACAATCTGCGGAAATCAATCGAGCGCGCTTCCGGCGAACTGCTCGCCGTGATCGAGGAATCCGTCGCGCTGAGCCGGTCGATCGCGAGCGACGCGGCGATCAACGAGGTGCTGGACCGTACATACGCCGATCCCGTCGAATATTTCATCGCGTACCACGATTTTCTCCGGAACAATCTGACCCGCTACACGTCGACCTACCCCAACATTTCGGACATCCGGATCTACACGGACAACGGGTCGATCCAGACGGGATCCAACTACTATGTCATCGGCCGTCTGAACGGCTCCCTTCCCTGGCTGGAGCCGTTCACCGTCCGGGACGGCGACGTTCATCTGGTCGCTTACGAGGAGCAGGAATTTCTGAACCCCGGCCTCCGGATCAGCGTGCTGAGCAAAATGAACCTGTACGCGGCCAACTCGAGATACGCCAAGTTCCTGCGCGTCGACCTGAATCCGGGCAAAATCCGCGACATCATGAAGCGGGAGGACGGCTGGCTGCGGCTGCAGCTCGTCGACGATCGGGGCCGCGTGGTGCTCGACAGCGCGAAAATGCCCGCGGGGAACGGGACGGAGGCCGCGGACTTCGCGGCGCCGTCCGCCCGGGTATCCGATTACGTGATCGAGCATTCACTCGGCCAGGCCGGTTACATCGCGGGCTGGAAACTGGTCGGCATCGCGGATACGCGGCGCATCGAGGCGCTGCATGACGCGGCCCGGCGGTCCATCCTGTGGCTGGCGGCCGTAAGCGCCATCATCCCGACCATTCTGATCAACGTGCTGTTCCGCTCCTATCATTACCGGGTGAACAAGCTGGCGCGCCACATGGCCCGTTTCCGGGACGAGCGGTTCGAGCCGATCGCCATCCCGGAAGGACGGGACGAGATCGGCGCGCTGATCCGATCGTTCAACGCCATGCCCCGGAAAATCCATTCGCTGATTCATGAGGTGTACAAGCTGGAGATCCGCCAGAAGAATCTCGAGCTGGAGCATCTGCGCGCCGAGCTGTCGGCGCTGCACAGCCAGGTGAATCCGCATTTCCTGTTCAACACGCTCAACGCGCTGCATGTCGTCTGCGTCAAGAACGGCTACGGCGACGTCGCCTCCGTCATCCGCGACCTGTCGCTGCTCATGCGGCAAATGCTGGGCCGCGCCGACGATCGGATTCCGCTGCGCGAAGAGCTGCACTTCACGGCGATGTACCTGAAGATCGAGAAATTCCGGTTCGGCGATCTGTTTGAATACGCCTTCGACGTCGACCCGGCCGCAAACGAGCTGCCCATTCCCCGGATGAGCGTCCAACTGCTCGTCGAGAACGCGTGCAAGCACGGCTTGCAGGCGAGAAGGGACAACCGGAAGGTCGCGGTAACGGCGAAGCTGGACGATCAGGCGCTGGTCATCGCGGTGGCCGACAACGGCATCGGGATGGACAGGGAGAAACTCGGGCAAGTGATGGAGGCCGCGCGATCCGGCGCCGACGGCGGCGGTCACGTGGGCATCCGCAATTTGCACAAGCGGCTTGACCTGTACTATCGCGGCATGGCGTCGCTCCGGATCGACAGCGCGCCGGGGGAGGGCACGACCGTGGAGTTTCGCATTCCGCTCAAGCTGCTGTCGGTGGAAGAAGGGGAGGTGATCTGATGGCGTATGCGGTTTTGCTCGTGGACGACGAGCCGCACGCGCTGGACGGCTTGCAGCTCATGGTGGATTGGAAACGGCTCGGCTTCCGGGTGGCCGGAGCCTGCCGGGACGGCGAGGAGGCGATGCGACGAATCCGGATCGATCCGCCGGATCTGGTCGTGACCGACATCCGCATGCCGGTCATGGACGGGCTGGCCCTGGTCGAAGAGGCGCGACGCTCGGGGCACCGGGACATGCTGTTCGTGATCGCGAGCGGCTACCATGACTTCGAATATGCGGCCCGCGCCGTCCGTCTGGGCGTCCGCCACTACCTGACCAAGCCGGTCATCGCCTCCGAAGCGGAGGAAATGCTGGAACGCCTCTCGTCCGAGCTGCGCGAACGGGAGCGGACGGCTTCGGCGCCGGCGGGCGGGCCGCCGCAGGACGGGCAGGCATGCGAGAGGAGCGGCGTGCAGGCGGAAGTGGCGGACTATCTGCGCGCCAACTACAGGCGTTCCCTGACCATACGGGAAATCGCCGAGCAGTTCCATGTGCACCCCGTCTATCTGGGCCAGTCGTTCGCTCGGAAATACGGCATGGGGATCACGGATTACGTGCACGAGCTGCGGATCGGGGAGGCGAGGCGGCTGCTCGAGCAGACGGACATGACGCTGGGCGCGGTCGCCGAAGCGGTCGGCTACAACGTGTATCAGCATTTTCTGAAGCAGTTCGAGCGGCGAACCGGGATGAAGCCGGCGGCGTACCGGACGGCGGCTTCGGACGGAAATCCGTCGGATGCGGAACAACATCTTGAATTCAAGGGGGATACTGATTGAATTTGGTTATTCTGCAACCGTTTACAGCCTCTCATAATGATGCTTGAGCAACACCAACTCACATACAAGGAGGGGCTGTTGGTTTTGATGGGGGAGAAGAGAAGAAGGTTCTGGCGCGGGCTGTCGATCGCGCTCGCGCTGATGATGGTCCTCGCCGCATGCTCCGGCAAATCGGGTGACGGCGGCGGAAGCAGTTCGTCCGGGCAGCAGTCGGGCGGCGGAAGCAGCGGCGCGAGCGGCGCGAGCGGCGGCGCATCGTGCGGCGATCCGTTCACGATCTCGGCGTTCATCGGCGCGCCGCACCAGACGCCGACGCCGGACAACCGGATCTACAAGAAGATCGAGAATGAGCTTTGCGTCAAGCTCGAGATGGAGTTCCTGGTCGGCGACCTGCAGCAGAAGCTCGGCGTCATGATCGCGGGCGGAGAATATCCCGACCTGATCACGGCCGACACGAAGCTGGTCGCGGCGAAGGCCGTCATTCCGCTCGAGGATCTGATCGAGGAGCACGCGCCCAATCTGAAGAAACATTACGCGCAGGCGTGGAACAAGATGAGGGACTCGAGCGACGGCCACATCTACTGGCTGCCGAACTACGGCATCATTCACGGCGAATTCTTCCAGACCTGGTATGCCGGTCCCGCATTCTGGATCCAGAAGAAGGTGCTCAAGGAATTCGGCTATCCGAGACCGAAGACGCTGGACGAATTCATGCAGCTCGTGCGCGATTACGTCGCGAAGCATCCGACGACGGAGGACGGCCAGCCGACGATCGGCTACACGGCGCTCGCCTACGACTGGCGGACGTTCCCGCTGCTGAATCCGCCGGAGCACCTGATCGGCCATCCGAACGACGGCGGCGTTGTCGTCAGGGACGGCGTCGCGGAAGTGTTCGCCGTCAAGGATTACGCGAAGCGGTACTATCAGGAGCTGAACAAGCTCTACAACGAAGGGCTGTTCGACAAGGGAGCGTTCGTCCAGAATTACGACCAGTATCTGGCGAAGATCTCTTCGGGTCGCGTCGTCGCGTTCTTTGACCAGCACTGGAACTTCCAGGCGGGCGAAGACAACCTGATCGCGCAGGGCCGAATCTGGGACACGTATGTCGGCTTCCCGCTGGTCTATGACACGAGCATCCGCGACTGGTATCTCGACCGGCCCTTGCCGAACCTGAACAACGGCTTCGGCATCAGCAAGGACGCGAAGGATCCGGTGCGCATCATCAAGTTCCTGGACGCGCTCATCACGGAAGAATGGCAGAAGATTCTCTCCTGGGGCGAAGAAGGCATCGACTACCTCGTCGACGAGAACGGCCGGTTCTACCGGACGCCGGAGCAACGGACGCAGCAGGAAGATCCGACGTGGAGGCTGGCCAACAGGGCCGAAGCCCTGATGGGCTACATTCCGAAGATCGAGGGCACGTTCAGCGACGGCAACGCCACGTCTCCGGGCAACCAGCCCGAGGAATTCTTCGAATCGCTGAAACCCGAGGACCAGGAGGTTCTCTCGGCGTACGGGGCCAAGGTGTGGACGGACTTCTTCTCGCCCGCGCCCGAAAACCCGGTGTACTATCCGGCATGGCAGATCGACCTGATCGACGGCTCGGAAGCGGCGATCGCGGGTCAGCAGATGACCGACACATCGCTCAAGTATCTGCCGCAGGCCATCATGGCGAAGCCCGGAGAGTTCGACAAGGTCTGGGACGAGTACGTCAAGGCGTTCGACCGGATCAACGTCCAGGCGTATCTGGACCGCGTCAACGAGCAACTGCAGTGGCGGATCGAGAACTGGGCCACCAATTGATCGATCGCGCGGAAGTTCGGAAAGCACAGGCTGACCGCCTCGTGCTTTCCGACTTCTTGTGAAGGGCACTTTACGGGAGGGATATTGATGGCGGGTGTTACGCAGGATCTTGCCCCGCGGGAAAGCGGCGCCGTCCCGGTGAACCGCAGGCCTTCCGTCCTGCGCCGGATGTACAACCAGCGGACGCTCATCCTGATGTCGGCGCCGATCGTGGCGTATGTGATCCTGTTTTCCTATTATCCGATCTGGGGCTGGACGATGGCGTTCCAGCAGTTTCGGCCCGGCTTCTCATTCTGGGAGCAGGAGTGGGTCGGGCTCAAGCATTTCCGGTTTCTGTTCGGCGACGCGGCGTTTCTGAACGTGCTCCGGAACACGATCGCGATGAGCCTCATCAACATGGTGCTCGGTTTCGTGACCGCGATTTCCTTTGCCATCCTGCTCAATGAGGTCCGGCAGCGCTTTTTCAAAAGGACGATCCAGACGATCTCCTACCTGCCGCACTTCCTGTCGTGGATCATCGTGACGGGCATCGTCGCGAACGCGCTGTCGGTGGAAGGCGGCATCGTCAACATCGTGCTGATGAAGCTCGGCATCATCCGCGAGCCGGTCATGTGGCTGAACGAGCCGCATTATTTCTGGGGCATCGTCGGCCTGTCCCATGTCTGGAAGGAAGTCGGCTGGAACGCGATCATCTACCTGGCCGCGATGGCTTCCATCGATCCGGCGCTCTACGAGGCCGCGGAGATGGACGGCGCGAACCGGTACCGGAAGATGCTGCACATCACGCTTCCGGGCATCAAGCCGATCATCGTCATCCTGCTCATCATGAATCTCGGCTGGATTCTGGAAGCGGGGTTTGAAGTGCAGTATCTGCTCGGCAACGGCGTGGTCATCGACTGGTCGCAGACGATCGACATCTTCGTGCTGAAATACGGGCTGCAAATCGGCAACTACTCGCTGGCGACGGCGGCCGGCATTTTCAAGACGGTCGTCAGCATTATGATGATCTTCCTGGCCAACACGATCGCGAAGCGGCTTGGAGAGGAACGGCTGATATGAGGAGGGCAGTCCGATGAAGAGGAGAACGCCGCAGCTCGAGCCGATCATTTTCCACACGTTCAATACGGCGGCGATGCTGCTGCTGGCTGTCGTTACCCTGTATCCGTTCCTGAACACACTGGCCGTGTCGTTCAACGCCGGCAACGACACGATCCGCGGCGGCATCTACCTGTGGCCGCGCGTCTGGTCGCTGCAGAACTATCAGGCCGTGTTCGTGGGCGGCACGATCTACAACGCGTTCTGGGTATCCGTCGCGCGCACCGTGATCGCGACCGTGATCAGCCTGTTCCTCACGTCGATGCTCGCCTACACGGTGAGCCGCAGAGAGTTCATGTTCCGCAAGCCGATCACGCTCATCGTCGTGCTCACGATGTATTTCAATGCCGGGCTCATTCCGTATTACTTCCTGATCAAGGATCTGAACCTACTGAACAAGTTCCTGGTCTACATCATTCCCGGGCTCATCAGCGCGTTCAACATGATCGTCATCCGGACCTATATCCAGCAGCTTCCGGAAGGGCTCATCGAATCGGCGAAAATCGACGGGGCTGGCGATTTCCGCACGTTCGTCTCGATCGTGCTGCCGCTCTGCCAGCCGGTGCTCGCGACGGTGGCGCTGTTCATCTCGGTCGGGCAATGGAACTCGTGGTTCGACACGTTTCTGTTCGCCTCGTCGAAGCAGCATCTCAGCACCCTGCAGTACGAGCTGATGAAGCTGCTTTCGTCAACCATGGTCCAGAGCACCAGCGCCGCCGCCATGTACGGCGCGGATCCGACCGCCAAGCTCAACCAGGTGACGCCGGTGTCGATCCGGGCCGCGATCACGATCGTCGCGTCCGTCCCGATTCTGATCGTCTACCCGTTCCTGCAGAAATATTTCGTCCACGGCCTGCAGCTCGGCAGCATGAAGGACTGAGGGCGGCGCCGAAAGGACGGCCGGTTCGGGCTTCGGCCCGGGCCCGGCCGTCTTGTTTTATCAGCGGCAAGCGCTGAAGGGAAAAGAAAAAAAGTAAAATAACCATAAAATAGTACTGTGGAATCATACAGCCGTTCCGTGTTTTGTCGAATTAATAATTAAGATTTGACAGCCTGCACCCGAAGGAAGGAGGTGATTTCCAAACATGAACAAACGGATGGGCATTTTGTCGCTGGTTGTCCTGCTGCTTATCGCGTTCGCACAGCCGGTGTTCGCGGCAGACACGGCTCTGGAGAAATATGATAAATATTTCGAAACCGGAGTGATCCAAACCATATCTGACGCCTTTCCGGGGGACAATTCGATGAGCCGGGCCGAATTCGCAAGAGTCACCGCCTTGATCATGGGATTGCTCCGGAACAGAACCCGGGCAAGAGCGTTCCGGAGACGAAGTTTGCGGATGTGGATGAGACCGACTGGTATTCAGCCTACATCGGGGCCGTCTCGGATGCCAAGCTGATGATCGGGAAACCCGACGGCACGTTCGATCCCTCGGCCGATGTGACGGTGGAGGAGTTGCTCACCGTATGGGGGCGGGCGTTGGGCCTTAAGGTGCCGGAGAGCGCAACGGTCGAAGGCAATGTGAGCGAGTGGTCGAAAGGGTATGTGGCGGCGGCGATCGAGAACGGTCTGATCGGGAAACAACAGGATTACACTGTACCCGTCGATCTCGAAACGCTCTTGACGACAACCGATAACGTGAACGGGCAGATCGTCGAGAAAGAGGGCTTCAGAATTACAAACGCGAGCCAGATCGGCGCGAAGCGGGTTGCGGTCAGCCTGAACGGCTCCCCCGATCCGTCGAATATGGAAATCGCGGTCGTCCGGATCTCCGATCGGACGTCCGTCGGCATCGAGTCGCTCGAATGGAGCGAGAAGGGCTACCAGGTCGTCGCGCAGCTTGCCGAACCGCTGCAAGACGGTACTTACGAGGTCTCCATCTCGGGTCCGGAAACCATCAACCCGAAACGGGCCTTGTTCAGCTTCGAAGCGGAAGCGGAGCGGGTGGACAAACTCGAATGGGGCGGGGCGGATACCCTCCCGCACGATGACCATGTCGAGGTGCCGTTCCTCGTCCTGAACCAGTTCGGCGAGCCGATGGACGCGAAGGACGTGAGATTCACCTTCTTCGCGCTGGGCGCTTCGATCGAACGGATACCGGATCGGTCGGTCGTGCTGGTGCATCTGCTGGCGAAAGCCGAGCCGGGCGACAACGTCAGTCTCACCATCTTGCATACCAACCCCGTGGTGATAGGGAGCAAAACCTATCAGGTCGGCGAAAGCCGGGTGGTCTCGGCGATCGAAATCGACGGCGTTCCGGCCGCGCCGCTGGAACCCGGCCAATCCGCGGAACTGATTGTCCGCGTGTACGATCAGTACGGCTTGCTAATCAAGGATGCGGAGTGGCTGAACCGCGAACTGGTCGCCGAGTCCGGAGACATTCGCCTGATAAGCGTCTCCCCGCCGGCGTCGGACGGCTCGGGCAACATCGTTATCCGGGCAACCGCGAGCCGGGCCGTCATGGAGGATGCGACCGTGAACATCACGGTGAAATCCCGTTCGGGTGCCATCGTCGCCAATGCGGCCCTGGCGGTTAAGGCGGCGGAAGCCTCCCCCGCGCCGGTTGTGACCATACCGCCCGGCAATCCGTCCAATCCGGCGAATCCGTCCGGCAATCCGACGGTAACCGGCGGCGTCTACACCATCGGCAGCAATTTCGCCTTTGTGACGATCGAGACGAACGATGCGGCGCAGATTTATTACTACTATGAACTTGAGGAAGCGTCGACGGATGTGTACTCGGCTTCCGAGGTCAAGAACAAGGCGCTTGCAAAATTGCAGGGCGGCGGTGTCTCCGTTTCGGCCGATCGGGCGTCCTTCACCCTGCTGGATCTGCAATTCGACAAAGACTACGAGCTGTTCGTGGTTGCCGCCGATTCGTCGGGGAATCTCTCGGACGTGGAGATCTACGAATTCAAGGCCGGCATCCTGAGCAGCTATATCGAGCTGATGAATAACGGGCAGGATGAACGATGCGTCATCATATCGGACGATAAGCATTGGCCCAACTCGGATGTCTACTATGCGCTGTACGATCAGCCTGTTCACGGGACGACCGCCGAGATCATCGACGAGATCATCCAAAACGGAACCAAGGATGACGACGGCATGTTCGTCTTCCCGGTGAACGGTCAGGTGCAATACCTGTATGTCGTCTATCATATCGGAGGAAATTACGAACTGTTCTCGTACGCTTCCGATGATTTCCCCGAAGGCTTCGTATGATCGTTAACCGCGATCTTGCCCAGCCCGCCCCGGCGGTGTCCAAACCGCCGGGGCGGGTCTTTGTGCGCCGCAAATCGGGACGAAGGAACTAGAAAAACGCTTCCCTTTCCTGACGAAATAATGATTGACATTCGCTGCAGGATTGCAAGGAGGTGATAGCGGAAATGAACAAGCGAATGCGGATGTTGCCGTTGATCGTTCTGCTGCTTGTCGCGTTCGCGCAGCCGGTGTCCGCGGATTCATCTGAAATAACGGCGTGGGAAAAATTCCAGGCGTTGAAGGAAGCGGGAATCTTCGATGGCTTTGCGAATGACACTGCGGACGACGCTTCGGATGACTCTGCGGATGACTCTGCGGATGACCCTGCGGATAACACATCGGATGACAGCGCGATGACCCGGGCTCAACTCGCGAAAATCTTTGCCGTGATGTTGGGGTTGGATCAGGAGGAAATCAGCGAGGAGGAGCTGAGCCGGTTCTCGGATGTGGACAAGAACTACTGGGCATCCGCTTTTATTGCGCTCGTGAACAAGCACAAGCTCATGCAAGGCGTTGGCGACGGCATTTTCGCCCCTGAAGACAGGGTGACATTGGAACAGATGGCCACCGTCATGGTGCGGGCGCTCAATCTTCCGGTGGACGAGTCCGGTTCGGTGGAAGGCAATGTGAGCGACTGGGCGAAAGGATATGTGGCGGCGGCGCTCGCGAACGGCTTGCTGAAGCCGGCTGACGATTACACCGTTCCCGCCGATCGCAATACGCTGGTTGAAGCTTCCTACACGACGAACACGGAGATCGTCGAGCAAAACGGATTCGGCATTACCGCCGTGAGCCAGACCGGAGCGAGGCGGATTGCGGTCAGCCTGAACGACGCCCCCGACCCGTCGGACGTCGAAATCACGGTCGTCCGGCTCGGCTATGGTGCGTCCGTCGGTGTCGAGTCGCTCGAATGGAGCGAATATGGCCGCCAGGTCGTCGTACGGCTTGCCGAACCGCTGAATGGCGGTCCCCACAAGGTCACCATTTCGGGTTCGGATTCAATTGATCCGTCCCGGTCTGAAGCCGTGTTCACGGCGGAAGCGGAGCGGGTGGCCAAGCTCAAATGGGGCGGACCGGACACGCTCCCCCATGCCGACGATGTCGAAGTTCCGTTCCTCGTCCTGAACCAGTTCGACGAGCCGATGGAACCGAAAGATGCGAAATTCTCCTTCGCCGCGTCCAATGCGTCGATCGAACGGATACCGGATCGGGCGGCCGTGCTGCTGCATCTGCTGGCGAAAGCCCAACCGGGCGGCAAAGTCAGTCTCGTCATCGCGCATGCCGATACCAGGCTGTCCGCGACGAAGACCTATCAGGTCGGCGAAAGCCGGGTCGTCTCGGCGATCGAAATCGGCGGTGTTCCGGCCGATCCGCTGGAGTCCGGCTCGTCCGCGGAGCTGATCGTCCGCGTGTACGATCAGTACGGCGGTCTGATCACGGATGCGGAGTGGTTGAACCGCGAATTGGTCGCCGAGTCCGGAAGCTCCCGGCTGCTCAGCGTCTCCTCGCTGGCGAAGGACGGCTCCGGCAACATTGTCGTTCGGGCGACCGCAGGCCTGACCATCCTGAACAATGAGACCGTGAACATCACGGTGAGATCCCGTTCAGGTTCGGTCGGCGCAACGGCGACCCTGACGGTCAAGGCGCGGGAGCGTATCGCGCCGATTGTGTTCATCCCGCCCGGCAACCCGACGGTGACCGACGGCGTTTACACCACCGGCATCAATTTCGCATATGTGACGATCGAGACGGACGATGCGACGAAAGTGCACTATTATTATGAAAAGAAAGGCTCGTCGCCGGATGTGCCGTCCGCAACCGAGGTCCTGGTCAAGGCGCTCACGTCCCCGCAGGGCGGAAGCGCAACCGTAATGGCGGATCGGGCGTCGTTCGTTCTGCTTGATCTCGATACCGACGCGGATGGCGAGACCTACGAACTGTTCGTTGTGGCAGCCGATGCCTGGGGAAGACATTCGGCCGTGCAGACTTACGAATTTGCGACGAACCCGAACGGCAGCTCCGTGATGTGGGAGTATGATGCATCTCTCGAGGACAAGACCCTGGGCAGGATCGTTTACATGAATCCGGGCGCCCGCTATCTGCTGACCCTCGAGCCGATTCCCGGCGTCACGGTCGATCACATCCTGGAGATCGGCGATGAATCCCACACCGGCATTGTCCAGATCCTGCTGAACGGACAGGTGCAATACCTGTATGTCGCCTATGAATACCCCATCGGAGTATATCAACTGTTCGCGTACGCTTCCGCTGATTTCCCCGTCAGATACTGACGCGGGATGATCGGAAGCGCGGTCAAGGAACTTGAGCTCGTCCATGCGGCGGCATGGGCGGGCTTTTTTCTTTGCACAATTGGATATCGCCCGGCAATTCCGATATGATATAATGAACACAAGCATCACGGAAGCGGAGGGGGAGATTGCCGTTACATGGATCATATTGTCTTTGAAGTCGGAACCGCTTTACTGCTCATCGCACTATTCTCGCTCATTGCCGGAAAACTGAGACAATCCATCATCCCTTTCCTGATCGTGCTCGGCATGCTGGTCGGTCCGCACGCGCCGGAAATCGGCTTCATCGATCTGACCTTCATCGGCAGTCAGGAAGTCATCTCGTTCCTTGGCAAGATCGGCGTGCTGTTCCTGCTTTTCTATGTCGGCCTTGAGTTCTCCGTGTCCAAATTGGTCCGATCCGGCAAAAATATCGTGTTCGGCGGCTCGATCTATGTTATCATCAATTTCGTGCTTGGCCTGTTATTCGGTTTCGTCGCCGGATTCCCGCTTAATGAAACGTTGATCATCGCCGGGATGATGTCCGTATCGTCGACGGCGATCGTCGCGAAGACGCTCGTCGACCTGCGACGGACGGGGAACTCGGAGACGGAGCTCATTCTGGGCATGGTCCTGTTCGATGACCTGTTCCTGGCCGTCTTTCTGTCCATCATGTCCGGCCTGCTGCTAGGCGGCGCGACATCGACCCTCGGCGTGCTGCTGTCCGTTGGCATTTCGGTCGGATACATGCTGCTGTTCTTTGTCATCGGACAGAAGGGCAACAAGATTCTGAACAAGCTGCTCAACATCACGTCGAACGAAATTTTCATCATCGTGGTCTTTGCCGTCTTGTTCTTCGTCGCGGGCTTCTCGGAGAAGCTTCATGTGGCCGAGGCCATCGGCGCGCTGCTGCTTGGACTCGCCTTGTCCGAGACGGAGCACAGCAAAAGGATTGAACACCTGGTCGTGCCGTTCCGTGACTTCTTCGGCGCCATATTCTTCTTCAGCTTCGGTCTCAGCATTGATCCGACTTCATTGGGCGGCGCGGTCTGGTACGCCGTCGGAGCGGTCGTGATCACGCTGGTCGCCAACATCCTGGCGGGCATGATTTCGGGCCGCAAAGCCGGCCTGTCGCACAGGGCGTCGATGAACATCGGACTGACCGTCGTGGCGCGGGGCGAATTCACCATCATCGTGGCCAATCTGGCGGCGGCGGCCGGCCTGGCCGCCATCATCCAGCCGTTCTCCGCGATGTATGTCCTGATTCTGGCGATTGCCGGACCGCTGCTGGCGAAGGAATCCAAACACATTTACGCCGCTTTGAACCGCATTTTCGGCTGGAGCAAGGCGAAGGAAAAAGTAAAGCATAAAGGTACCGAATAACAGAACGGAGGATGTATCTGGGAAATGGCTACCATTCGCGAATCGGACCTGCCCGGAATTGGCAAGAAATTTCAGATCGACGCCAACTCGGGGGACAGACTGGTCATCGTCATTCACGATGATGGTCGAAGGGAACTGTACCATTTCGAGGATGATGATCCGGAAGAGACGATCTCGCAGGTGACGCTCGACGACGACGAAGCGAGACAGGTCGCATCCATCATCGGGGGCATGCAGTACAAACCGAAGGCGCTCGAGTCGGTCCAGGTGTCGCTTGACGAGCTGGTCATCGAGTGGGCCAAGGTGGAGCCGGGTTGCCCGACCGTCGGCAAGACGATCGCCGAGCTGCAGGTGCGCCAGCGGACCGGGGCGACCATTCTCGCCTTCGTGGAGAAGGGAAGGCAGAAGATCAACCCCGGACCGGACGACCGGATTAAAGCCGACATGACGATCGTCGTCGCGGGCGACCGGCAGCAGATCAAGAAGTTCAACGAGCTGCTGCACAACGGCTAATCGCATATCGGCGGAGGGAGAAGGCTGGTCCGGCGGGTCAGCCTTTTTCATGTTGGAGACGCGGAGAAAGGAGCGTTCCGATGTATCGCACAATGGAAGCCTGCATACGGGATCTCGAGCGGAACGGCCATCTCGTCCGGGTTCGCGAGGAGGTGGATCCCGAGCTGGAGATGGCCGCGATCCATCTGCGGGTGCACGAGGCCGGCGGACCGGCGCTGCTGTTCGAGAATGTGAAGGGAACGCGATATCGCGCCGTATCGAATCTGTTCGGGACGCTCGAGCGGAGCCGGTTTATATTCAGGCGCACGTGGGACGCGGCGCAGCGCGTGATCGCGTTGCGGGACGATCCGATGCGGGCGCTGCGGAGGCCGCTGGCGCATGCCGGTGCGGCCTGGAAGGCGCTGCATGCGCTGCCGAAACGGGTGGGTGCTGCGGCCGCCGCGTTCGAGGAGATCCGGGTGTCCGATCTGCCGCACATCAAGTTCTGGCCGATGGACGGCGGGGCGTTCATCACGCTTCCGCAGGTGTACACCGAGGATCCGGACAAGCCCGGGCCGATGGGCGCGAACCTCGGCATGTATCGCGTGCAGCTCGGCGGCAACGAATACGTGCCGGACCGCGAGATCGGGTTGCACTACCAGATCCACCGCGGCATCGGCGTCCACCAGCACAAGGCGGCCCGCAGGGGAGAGCCGCTCAAGGTCAGCATTTTCGTCGGCGGACCGCCCGCCCATACGCTGGCCGCCGTCATGCCGCTGCCCGAAGGCCTGAGCGAGCTGCTGTTCGCCGGATTGCTGGCCGGGCGCCGGTTCCGGTACGGGTATGACGCGGACGGCCATGCCTTGAGCGCGGACGCCGACTTCGTCATCACGGGCGAGATCCATCCCGGCGAGACCAAGCCGGAAGGGCCGTTCGGCGATCACCTCGGCTATTACAGCCTCGTCCATCCGTTCCCCGTCATGCGCGTGCGCAAGGTGTACGCGAAGCGGAACGCGATCTGGCCGTTCACGGTCGTCGGCCGCCCGCCGCAGGAAGACACCGCGTTCGGGGAGCTGATCCACGAGCTGACCGGAGACGCCGTGAAGCAGGAGATTCCCGGCGTGAAGGAAGTGCACGCCGTCGACGCCGCGGGCGTGCATCCGCTGCTGCTCGCGATCGGCTACGAGCGGTACACGCCGTATGCGGAGACGCGACGACCGATGGAACTGCTCACGATCGCGAACCGGATTCTCGGCACCGGGCAGCTCAGCCTCGCGAAATACCTGTTCATCGCCGCGGAGGAGGACAGGCCGCTCAGCACGCGCGACATCGAGGGATTTTTCGGGTGGGTGCTCGAGCGGATCGACCTCAGGCGGGACATTCATTTTCAGACGAATACGACGATCGACACCCTCGACTATTCCGGCACCGGTCTGAACGAGGGCAGCAAGGTGATCTTTGCGGCTTGCGGCCCGAAGTTGCGGGATCTGTGTCTCGAAGTGCCGGAAGCGCTGCGGGAGCTCGGGGAGTTCGGCGGCGCGCGGCTCGCCATGCCGGGTGTCGCCGTCCTCGAAGGGCCGGCGTTCGGCAATTATGACGAGGCCGGGCGGCAGTTGAGCGGACTGGCGGACAGACTTGCCGAACGCGGGCCGCTCGCGGAGTGCCCGCTCATCGTGCTCGTCGACGACAGCGGGTTCGCCGCCGAGTCGCTGCGCAATTTCCTGTGGGTGACGTTTACCCGCAGCAATCCGTCGCACGACATCTACGGCGTGGGCGAGACGTACGCGTTCAAGCATTGGGGGTGCGACAACGTCATCATCGACGCGCGGACGAAACCGCACCACGCGCCGCCGCTTCGGCCCGATCCGGCCGTCGAGAAGCGGATTGACCGGCTGTTCGCGCGCGGAGGCAGCCTGAGCGGCATTCTGTAGGGGCGGGATCGGTGCAGGAGTTTCGGCGGCCGCTGTCGAATCAAGGGGCAAAGACACCGCAAGGAGCTGGGAAGATTGTACCTTCATCTGCTGCAATATCCGGAGCACAAAATCGCCTTCATGCGTCTGGCCCGCCTGCTCGCCGGAGCGGACGGCTTCGTTGCGAGGAACGAACGCAGTTATCTGCGCGCGTTCATGGACGAACTCGGGATGGCGGAGAAGACGGAGACGGCCGCCGTCGAACCCGTCGAAATCGAAACCTGGCTCAAGGGCGTTCAGGATGATCTTGTGAAGCGCGTGTTTCTCGCCGAGCTGATGCTGCTGGTGCTGGCGGACGGCAACATGGGCGGTAAGGAGCAAAGGATCCTCGAGGATGTGAAGCGCGTGTTCGGCTGTCCGGACGAAGTGTACGAACGGTTCATGGACTGGGCGAAACGGATGGATGCGCTGCGAACGGAGGGCGTGAAGCTCATCCTCGATTCGGCGCGGTAAACGGACAGCAACAACCTCCCGACAGGCAGATGCCGGGAGGTTGTTTTGTCTTGGCGGTCAGCAGCCCGCGGCACGCAGGATCCGAAAGCCGAACGGCTCCAGGACGACTTCGGCATGGCCGTCGGCCGTGTCCGGAGTCTCGCTCGTGCGGACGTCCGTCCACGCGCCTTCGCCGAGCGCAAGCCGCACCGTCGCGGGCTCATCCTGATTGTTGAGGCCGATCGCGTATCGCTCTTCTGCGGAAACGCGGGCAAAGCGATCACCTGCTCGCCGGGCGCGCAGCACGCGGAAATCGCCCGTGCGCAGCGTTTCGGCGCCGCGGCGAAGCGCGATCAGCCAACGGTAGAACGCAAGCAGATCCCGGTTCTGACGATCCGGGTCCCATTTCATGCCTTTCCGGCAGCCGGGGTCGTAGCCGCCGGTCAGTCCGATCTCGTCGCCATAATAGATGCACAGCGCGCCGAAGAACGTGAACTGCACGAGCGCGGCGAGCTTCATGAGCACCGTGTTGCCGCCGCATCTCGTGAGCAGGCGCGGCGTGTCATGGCCAGCGCGACGCCTTTCCCTTCTCGAGGCAGTCCCGGAACGGCCCGAAGGTGCGGCCGGCGCGGTTGCGCGTGTCGTATTTGTGATTGGAGGGCGCTTCAAGGGGAGCGGTACATTCCGCGAAAACTGTGCGCCCGCCCGAACCGGCGGCGCTTTGTCCGCATAATCTGACAGCAGGACAAGTGTCCGCTTTATGGAGAGGGGGAGTCCGGCATGACGCGGGAGCAGTTTTTCCGGACGCTGGCGCCGGTGGCGATTCTTGTGCGCCGCGAAGGGTCGCCTCTCTTCGTGTCGGTCCGGTTGGCGCAAAGTCTGCTCGAGACCGGCGGGGTCATTCCATCCTGGAACAATGTCCTGGGCATCAAGGTTGGCGGAGGCAAGCCGAACGCCTACTGGCGGGGCAAAACCGTGAACCGCGCGACATGGGAAGTGCGGGACGGCCTGAGCGTCCGCGAGGCGGCCGACTTCCGCGCCTACGACAGCGTCTACGACTGCTACAAGGACCAGGATCTGCTGATGCTGCTGCCGCGCTACGCGCCGGTCCGGGCCGCCGACACGCCGGAGCGGCAGGCGCGGGCGCTGCAGGCAAGCGGTTACGCGACGGACCCGCGCTACGCGGACAAGCTGATCGACATCATGAACGCGCACGATCTGCGCCGGTATGACCGGGAGGCGGACGGACCGCCGCCGGGCGAACCCGTGCCGGTCGCCATCGAGCTCGACGGTGTGAAGATCGCGGACGGCTTCGCGGCAGACGGTGTCGCCTGGGGACCGGCGCGGCCGATCGGCGAAGCGCTCGGTGCCGTTGTCGGGTGGGACAAGGGCGCGGTGCTCATAGGCGGCGAGCCGTGGCCGACGAAGGTATCCGGCAACGCGGGGTTCGTGCCGGTCCGGCGGCTCGCCGAATCGTTCGGCGCACGTGTCGAATGGGACGGCGCCGGCAGGAAGGTCAGAATTTGGCGATGAAGCCGAAAGGCGGGATCGGGATGGCGCTCAACCTTACGCCCGGGATGGCCCTGTCGTCGGCGGGAGCGGTGGTCGGCTCCGTGCTCTCCTTTGCGTACGGCGGCTGGTCCGAGGCACTCACGGCGCTGACGGTCGCGATCGGGGTCGATTATGTAACCGGCGTGGCGGCGGCGATCAAGCGGAAGCAGGGGCTTTCCAGCGCGATCGGCTTCCGCGGGCTGACGATGAAGGGCATCATGCTGCTCGTTATTCTGCTCGCCCACCGGATCGACGTGCTGCTGGGCAGCGGTTCGGCGGTGATGAGCGGCGCGGTTTATTTTTATCTGGTCAATGAGCTGATCTCCATCGCCGAAAATTGCGGGGAGCTCGGGGTGCCGTTCCCCGACAGGCTGAAATCGATCATCGCGGTGCTGCGCGACCGGCAGCCGCCGGACCGGTCGCACGACGGAAAATGACGGCGGCGCGGCCCCCCTTGATCACGCGGCGGCAACCGGATATAATAAGAACACATGTTCGTATCTTCATGGAGGGATCGATATGGCCGCGGAGATCAGCGGACGGACGGGCGGCTCCGGCACGGCGTCCATGCCGCCCGCCGCGGCGCCGAAGACGCCCCAACCCGGGATCGGGCCCGCGCGTTCGGACGCCCGGACCGGGCAATCGAAGGCGCGCGCCGCGCATCCGGAAGCCGGAGCCGGCGTGGCGGCGCAGGGATGCCAGCCATCCCGGCCGCCTCTGCAGAGCGAGGACGAACTGGAGGCCGTCAAGCGGTACGTGCTGCTAGGCATCGCCGTCCGCATCCTCGATCACGACATCCGCGTCGTCGACTCGTCGAGGCTGAAGCTGCCGCGCTTCTACGAGTCGATCCTGCGCGGACTGCAGGACCGGGCGCTGCTCGAGCTGGCCGCGCTGCGGCGGATGTTCCGCGCGTCCGGCATCAAGGTGTACGAGGAGCGGAAGGAGGAGGAGGGGCTCACGGCGGCCTATGTTTGCCGGGGCTACCACCATCATTTCACGATGCCGTGGAGTTTCGTGCGCGCGGAGGCGGAGCGGCTGCTGAAACGGTACGCCGCCCCGGACTGAACGTTCAAGGTTTTGTCACAATAGGGCGAAAACTTTGTGACTCCCCGCAGTTTGAGGTTGAGAAGTCCGGAGCATGTTGGTTAATATAAGGGATAGACATTTACAGCACAAAGGGGAGCACGTGGCAATGCACAAATGGATCATGTTCGGCGTATTCATCGCGGCTTGCGTGTTCGGATTCTATCTGCTCGCGTTCGAGCTTCCGGAGAAGCCGGTCGATGAATCGGCGAGCCTGCCCGAGGGAATGACGCTGCTCAAGATCGAAGCCTACAGCGACTTCACGTTCGGCCAGTCCGAATACCGTGTGAAGCAGGGGGACAACGTCCGTCTGGTGCTGCAGAACGTCAGCGGCGTCCACGGCATCGAGATCGCGGCGCTCGGCATCAAGCTGGAAGGCGACACGCTGCAGCAGGACGTCGTGTTCGATCAGCCCGGCGAATACGAGATCATCTGCTCGATTCCGTGCGGCATCGGACACGTCGACATGAAGTCGAAGCTGATCGTGGAAGCGGCGTGACTTGCGGCGAGCCCTGCATAACGAAGGAGCCCGTGGGGAAGCGGGCTCCTTTTTGCGTGGGTCAGGCCGGGGAGCGGCTGTTGTTCCGTCCGCGGCGAATCAGACGGTCCGCGACATATCCGATCAGCGCGTAGGTGATCAGCGTCAGCGCGTACAGGAGCAGGACGCTCGCCTCGTGGATGTCGACAAGCATATCGGCCACCCAGGCCGGCGGACTGAACATGAAGAAGACGAAGTTGTGCGGATCGTACCCTGTGTAATTGTACAGGCAGAGCGCAAGGGCGATCAGGGTCATGACGACCGTGACGGGATATCGCACGGGCGCTGAAGCCTCCTTCGGCCGGGACGGTTGCCCGGGTTGGTTGTCGTGGTATATTATGTGACCGTGGAAACAAGGTCATGCATGTATCGGGAGGGATGTCGGGATGATTACCCATATTGTGCTGTTCCGGCTGAAAGACCGCAGTCCGGAGAACATTGAGCGCACGGCGCAGGTGCTGCGCAGCATGGAAGGCCGGATCGACGAGCTGCTGTCGCTGGAGGTCGGGGTCGACGTGCTCCGTTCCGGCCGTTCGTACGACATTGCGCTCACCGCGAAGTTCGAGTCGCTGGAAGCGCTGGGCGCCTACCAGATTCATCCCGTGCATCAGGAGATTGTCAAATACATGAGCGAGGTCGGCGAAGTGAGCGTCGCCGTCGATTATGAGTCCGACTAGACGATCGGCAAGACCAACCAGGGGAGCGGGTGCGGCGGCATGAGCGACGTCTATGAGATGATGACCTATCTGTTGGTCATCGTCATCAGTTGCATCGTCATGACGGTCTGGCTGAAACGCAAGGCGCGCAAGCGCAAATCGGAATAACGGAGGTGCGGGCGCGTGTACTACGTCAATCGCGAACAGATTGATCTTCGCCTGAACGCGCTGCCCGAAGTCGCCGGCGCGCTCGAGGCGCTGGCCGCCGACTGGCGGGGCGACGCGCTGCAGGGGCTGGCGCAGGAGCGGGCGCTGCATCTTGCCGTCGAAATCGTGACGGACGTCGGAAGCTTCTTGATCGACGGCTTCATCATGCGCGACGCGAGCAGCTACGAAGACATCATCGAGATCATCGGCGAGGAAGGAGTGTTCCCTGCCGAGCGCAAGGCGCCGCTCGCCGAGCTGGTGCGGCTGCGCAAGCCGCTCGTGCAGGATTACTGGCAGTGGGACCGCGCCGCGCTTCATCCGCTGACGCCCCGGCTGCCGGACGTGCTGCGCGCATTCAGACGGGACGTGGAATCGTATCTCGAACGTGAACTCGGGTGAGCGAGAAGCGCAGCAGCGCTTTCACCGCCATGCCCGAATCGGCGCCGGTCAAGCGATCGGCGTTTTTTGTCGATTTACGAATCCCGTGCCGTAAGGTACAATATCATTATTCAGGCAACAGGATGACGCGCGGAGGTGGGCGCATTGGCGGTGAACGGCGGCGATGAGCGTCTGGCCGGCGATGTCCGGGTGCGGCGGCATGACGGGCCGACACGGCAGACGGTGCTGAAGCTGCTGAAGACGCGGGGATCGGCGACAGCCGGCGAACTGGCGCGGGAGCTCGGCCTGACCGAGATGGCCGTCAGGCGTCACCTGTCGGCGTTGGAACGCGACGGCTACGCTACCGCGAGACCGGTGAGGCAGCCCATGGGCCGGCCGGTCTACGTCTACGAGCTGAGCGAGGAAGCGGAACAGTTTTTCCCGAAGAACTACCATCTGCTGGCGCTTGATCTGCTCGAACTGCTGGAGCAGGAAGAGGGCGGAGGAGACGCGGCGGACCGCATGTTCGAAGCGCGCCGGAGGATGCTGTACCGGCGGCACGCCGGGCGGATGGCGGGCAAGCCGCTGCCCGAGCGGATCGGCGAGCTGGCGTCCATCCAGAACGACGGGGGATACATGGTCGAAGTCGAGACCGCTTCCGCTCGGGAAGTGCTGCTCCACGAATACAACTGCCCGATCGCCCAGGTTGCCGCGCGTTACGAACAGGCGTGCAGTTGCGAGCTCGCGCTGTTTCGCGATTTGCTGGAGGCGGAGGTCGAGCGGATCGAATGTCTCGCCAAGGGCGGAAGCAAATGCACTTATCGCATCGTGGTTGAACAATGAAAGATGCGGCGGGAACTCGTCTCCCGCCGCTTTGTTTGTCGGGCCGGGCTTATTGCACCCGGTGCACCGACACGTACCTGTAGATGTTTCCGATGATCCGGATCGGCACCGACGTTTCCTTGACCACGCCGTTCTGATACGCCGCCCGGAAGACGATCACGTGCTCGCCTTCCCGGATGCCATCCTCCGGTGACATCCAATCTTTGTCGTGCAGCTCGCCTTCGTACCGGAGACCGCCCGCTGCCGCAAGCGTCACCTTCTTGCGAATCTGCGCGCCCGTCACCGATACGGCCCTGAGCTCCGCCGTCACCGCGCTCGCCGGCGCCGCCGAAACCTCCGCCGCCACGCGGATGATCTCGCCCGAATAGAAATCCTTCGGATCGCGCTCGACCTCGTGCCCGGCCGCCAGATGGTTCTCCCGCCACTCGGGCGTATGCAGCACTTCGCCCGCAATTTCCAGCGGCAGCGCATGCAGCGTGCGGGCGGCTTGCGCCGTCGCCTTGCCGTCGCCGACCGTCAGCCGGATCGCGTAGCTGCCCGGCCGCTCCGCCCGGAAGCTCGGCTCCTTCGACGCGAATGCGAGACTGAATCCGTCCGGACCCGTGATCTGCCAGTCATGGACAAGCGCATCGTCGTCGGGATCGGAGGAGTGATCGATCAGTTGCACCGTGTCGCCCTCGTACACCGGCTTCGGCGTCCAGTCGAAGTCCGCCGTCGGCGGCCGGTTCGTCTCGATGGTGAAATACTTCGGCGCGCTCCAGTCGCTCCAGTCGTACCCGTCATGCACCCGGACGCGGATATAAAGCGTCACGCGCTCCGGCAGATCCGCCGCGGGCGTCCAGTTCATCACGGATCCGGACCTTGCGCCGGTGTCGCGCTCAAGCGAACCGTCTGTGCGGTAGATCCGGACCTGGTACTGCGACTGCGCGTCGCCGTCCGCGTCCGAATAGCTCCACGCGAACGTCGGCCGCAGCACATCAAACCGTGTCGGCTTCGAAGCGCTTGTGCTTGCGGGCGTCGTCACATCCGCCTGCGGCTTGCGGTTGACGACCGTCACCGTGCGCACCGCTTCCGCCGGGTGCCCCCTGCTGTCTTCCACCAGCAGCCGGATCCGGAACGTGCCGAGCGTGCTGAACGTTTTTGTCCAGACCGTCCTCGATGCGCTCGCCACCGTCTCGGGATCGCCGGTCGTCAGGTTCTTGAGGTAGTACGTGTGCTTCAGATTTTCCCTTCCGCCGTCTTCCTTGTCCCACGACTGCGATTCGATCGTGACCTGGACGCCCCGATAGGCGGTCGCCGGAGTCACCGAGAATTCGGCCACCGGAGGTTCGTCCGGCGACGGCAAATGGGTGACATGGATCGTCTTCTCCAGGAACGGACTCCAGGCGTCGTATTCGTCCTTGACCGCCATGCCGACCGTGTACACACCAAGTTCGGTCGGCGTGACGAGCTTGTCTTCCACCCATTGCCCGCCCGGCGTGATGTAGTAGAACTTCTTTTGCAAAATCCCCTTTGTCGCGGCGTAGTCGATGCCCGTGGGCTCGGTCGAGAAGCTTGTGCCGCTCAGCCAGCGGTCGGGATCGTGCGAGCGGTCCACCCAGCCGACCGTGCCGTCCGGATTCAGAAACACGTCGTAATCGACGACCGGCGCCCGGTGGACGATGACGGTCCGGACGGCCGTGTTGGAGACCATCCGGTAATCCCCGAAGACCGCCGACGGATAGGGGTAATCCGGATGCGGGTCGTCCGTCACCGCGCTGCTGACCTCGTACACGCCGACCTTGTCAAAGCGCGGCTGAGGCGAGGCGAACGTGCGGTTGTGCAGGGCCGAAGGGCCGGATTTCCCGTCGCCCGCGTCCAGAAACTTCTCCTGCACCTTGACGTACGTCCATTCCTGCCGCGCGATCGGATCGTTCTCCGTATCCTGATAGGACGATATGACTTCGACATCCCGATCCACCAGCGCGACATTTTGCCGTTTCGAAGTGCTGCCGAGCGCGCCCAAATCGGCGTAGGTGAGCGCGGCAAACTCCGTCGTCGGCAGTTCCGAGAAGATCCCGAACGTGCCTTCTTCATACGAATGGTCAGTCACATCGAGCAGCGGCACGCCGCCCACATACCCCCGGATGCGTCCGTCCACCGCCTGCACCCGGATCGCGTACTCCCGGTGCTTCTCAAAATGGTAATCCGCGGACGCAAGCACGATCTTCCGGCCGTCCACCACCTTCACGATCCGGACTTTGTCGCGGTTCAGCTCCATCCGGTACATGTTCCGGTTGTCCTGATAATGGAACACCGCGCCCGCGTACAGATACCGCGTGTCATCTTCATGGAACCGGATCTTGAAGCCGAGGCGCAGATCCGACAGCGATACCGGACCGGTCAGTTGCTGCAGGGAGAGAATATTCCGGGGATTGTCTTCGCCTCCGCCCCGGGGTTCCATGTATAGAATCGAATCCTTCAGCCTCAGCACGAGAACGCCCGGATACCGGATCACCGGCTGGTTGTACTGATCCGGAATAGCGTAGCTTAAGCCATTCGTCTTCAGATCATAGATCTCTTTGATCTGGCGGGTAAAGTAGTTCCACACCTTCACCTTTTTGTCGTCGTGATCGTAATAATACACATTCCCCTCGGCATCAATCTGGGTGCCGTAGATGTTTAAAGAGAGAGGAAAATCTTGCCGAATGTTGAACAGCAACCTGTCCTCGAAATCCGTAAACACCGGCGGGGAAGCGGCGGTGCCGACTATCTGTTGCGTTGCGACATCATAATAATTTCGGGTGCTGGCGTTGTAGATGATTTTTCCATCCCATGAGGCCCTGATACTGTTGGTATAATGAAAATCGTTCCACGGCACATACGTGAACGTGCGTGCTGCGGGATTGTAGATGACGAATTTCGAACCGTTTAATCGCGCCATGAAATAAACATTCATGCTTCCGTCAAGAGCGCCTTGCGGACAGGCATTGGTTCTGATTCCGGAATCCAGCAAATTGTCGGCCCAGTCGAACACCATGAGCTCATAGTTGTAGCCCAAGACCGAAGCATCGTAGCCGAGCTGCTTGCAATAGAAAAATCCATAGGGCAAGGCCCTGTCATTTATGCCTGCACTGAGATCCCCCGTGTTGGCGGATGACACTCTGCGACCAACAGACTCATCTTCGGAAACAACCGCGAAATGCACACCCGCCGGGTTCAGGAAATCCTGCAGCCGGTACTTCCGGTATTCGGGCGGTTTGTTGTATTCGTATTTGACGGTGTATACCCACTGGTTGTAGGCGTCATAGCGCTGGAAAACTTCACCGTATTCCCGGTTGAAAATTCCCCCGCCGGTCATATTGGGAATGGAGCGCATTCTTCTGTATTCGGAAGAACCCGACGTTTCGCTCCAAAACCAGATCCCTTGTCCAAGATAAACCTCCTGAATGTCTTCATGGTCGTTCACTTCATAAACATCGAACCCGTTTTCAGCCGGCAGCAGGACATTGTTGTAGCGCTTTCCGTCATTATATCCGCCTACATACCAATCTGTGCTCATGTAGCCGTCATAGCGGTAACCAGAATTTGAAAGAAAACTCGGACTGTGCGACAGCCACCCGGTATACGGGTTCACCGCCCAGGACTTGAGCTTGTTTGCACGCAGAAAATCCGAGTTCACCCAGGCCGCCTGGCCGGTCAGTTGCGTCATGGGCACGGGGATGTCCGGGATGACGACAGGCTCCTGGACTTCGGACGAAATGTCAAAGGTCCAGGTCGGCGCATCGTTGACGACCATAAGATCGAATGTCTGCGTCGCGCTTTTGCCCCAGTCCTCTTCCACGTAGACTGTGAAGCGATACACCCCGACCTTGGCCGGCGTGAACGTGAACGTGCGGTCCGCGTTCAGGGGGATCGTGTGCTTCGGCTCTTCCGCGAAGTTGCCGTCGTTGTCCGCGTCATAGCGATAGTCGATCGTCTTCTTCACGATCACGTCGTTGTCCGGCGAGTAGCTTTCCTCCCTGAACGTGACGGGCGCATTCCGGATCGACGGCGACGGGAAGCGAAGCGCCGGAACGGGCGGCATGTCCTCCTTCACCAGCAGCTCATGCACGGCCGGCTGGACGGATTTCATGCCGATGCTGTCGTAGACATGCAGCGTAATGATTTCTTTGCCGGGCGTGGCATAGACCGTCTTCACATTGGTCCACTCGTCCCGGCTGTGGTCGATCGCCCGGCCGACCGGGCTGTAGCTGCGTTCGCTGCTGAACGGCTGCGGCAGCGGACGGCCCTCCACGACTTCCTTCGGCCCGTCGATGATCGGGATCGGATTCGGCGGCACCACGGTGACGACGGCCGTCCGTACGGTCGTCGCGCCCCACTGGTCGGCCATGATCATGTTCGCCGTGTGCGTGCCGAGCCCGTCCATCACGATATTGCGATACCCATCCACATACAGCGTGTACTTCGATGGAATTTGCCTGGCCCACGGCGTGCTCTCGGTGAAATCGAAGCCGACCACATGGAAGCTGTCGCCGTCCGGATCGTAGGGCGTCGGCACGTCCGGGTCGTCGATGTAGACCAGGTCCAGCACGGTCCCTTCCACCACCTGCGTCACCGGCGTCTTGCGGTCCCAGGGATACACCCACGCCAGTTGGAACACCGGCGGACTGTTCTGGGCCGGCCCCTGGACGATAAGCGTTTTCGGCCCGATCCATTCGCTTGTTCCGCAGTCGGTCGTGATCTGCATGTAGACTTCATGCGTTCCGATCCCGAGCACATAGGGGTAGTTCGTGCGGGTAAAGGATGAGACCGTATTCTGGCCGAGCACCGGTCCGGAAACCCAGGTCACGCCGCCCCTTTCCATCCTGTAACGGTGGGATTGATAGGCGCAGCCGTTCAGGACGAAGTTCTTCGGCACGAGCTGAAAGGAATCACGATAGTGGATCACGGACGGCTGCACGTCGAAGTCGCCGGTGAACGACTTGCCTGCCGGATTGCTCGGTGCGAACGGTTTGGACACCTGGTTGTTGTTCTCGTTCGACTCGGCGATCGCGTCGGTGCTGTCCACGACGAGCAGGAACGTCTTCTGCGCCGCGGATGTGAAGGTGTAGGTGAAATTCATCGAATATTGTCCGGGCCCGCCGGCCGCCTGGCTGGTTGACTTCAATTCCCCCCCATCGACCATGATGTTGACAGTGTACGGTTTTCCCGTCGGGTTGTGATCCACCCGCCATTTCGCCGTGAAATTCACCGGCTTGCCCACTTCAATCGGACTGTTCGCCGTGATGTCCACCGCGACCAGGTCGGGCTTGTCCGGCGTCGTGTCCGGTTCGTAGTAGAGATGTATGATGTAGGTGTCAAAGCTGCCGTCGTAGGTGAAAGACGGAGGCGGGCCCGGATAGAGCGGACCATCCGGCTCCCCGTAATTTCCGCCCGGCCAGTACGTCATGTACGTCTTCTTTTTGTAGCCGACATACCGGTAACCCGGAATTTGGGGCACGTCCGTCGTCACCGTTTTGCCCTTTTCCATATTGGAGATAACATCTTGGTTATGGCCTTGATACGCGATCCGGGTTCCCGTTGTGTGATCGAAATAACGCACCCGTTTCTGCCCGTCCAGCTCGAACTTGAAGCCGATCGGGAAGTAGTAGCGGCGGCCCTCAACAGGCGGGTTGCACTTCTGGTCGTTACAAAGGAGCTCAAGATGTCTTCCGCTCAACGCGCCCGCCACCTTGAGCGTAAAGGAGGCCGTATTTGTACCTCTCCCGCCGCCTGGCACGCTGTCTGCTACGTCAATTTGACTGACGGGTGAAAGGTATTCCTTATATTTACTGAAAAGAGCTCCTGCACGCGAATTATTGAAAAACTCGACATGCTCGGGATTGGTCGGATCAAACTTGAACACTTCATAATCCCGCACTATCCGGTCTCCAAACGGAATGTTGTACGGCCATTCCAACAGCCCGTAGCCGAACGATTGTCCCGGCGCGATCGGCGACCAGACGCCGGATGAATCGCGCCACAGGTCAACCGACATGAACGCGATGGCATACCGCACCGTCGGCGGGCCTTCGACGTTGCCGTTTGCATCCTTGTTCTGGTAAGGCGTGATATGCGCATTGCCGAAATCCAGCTCCTCTGCCGCCGCTTGCTGGGGAAACAAGGTGAAGAATGGCGCGATGAGCGGCAGCGTGAAACTCAGGATGAGCGCATACGCCGTCCATTTCCTTCGCCGTTTCATTGGCCATCCCTCACTTGAAGTAATTCTCCATGAGAATGATGGAATCCGATTCTGTCTTGATCCCGATATACTCCGCGTCCTTCAGTTTCAGGTTGCGGTAGTCCTTGATGCCAAGAAACTCTTCGTCTGCGGTATGGATGACGGAGTTGTAGAACACCCGAAACTCATCGCCATACTCCCGCAATTGGACCGTTTCTCCGCGCAACTTGAGCGGTTGATCCGTCTGAAGCAGATAGTACGAGGTGCCGAGCAAGCCTCTATCGGTTGAAACGGTCCGGATGTATTCATAGCCATGGATCACCACGCGATCGACGCGGGCAATCGTCGTTCCGGCAATCACGAGCGGCCAGTCGGTTTCCTTGATAAACCGAACGGTTTTAAAGTGCTTGCCAAAATCCGGGCTGCGATAATCCCAAATCGTCAGAACACTATCTGCATCCCGCCCCGCAAAGTAATGCAGATACGGTTCCAAATCCTGCTTCTCCGTCACTTCCTCCAGCGTCGGCACGTTCTTGTGGCCGATCCACACATACCGGGCGAGCGCATCCCACTCCACCGCCTGCCCGAGCGCTTCCGACACGAACCGCAGCGGCACGTAGGTGCGCCCGTTTTCGGCCACGGCTTTCGTATCCAGCGTGATCGGCCGGCCGTTCACCTTCACGGCATCCGAGCCGATCGGCAGCTCGATCACATTCCCATCTTGCCGGATCGTCACCAACCGGTCGGCGTAATCCACGCCCGCGCCCAGCGTCTCCGCGACGAACCGGATCGGCACCAGCACCCGGCTGTTCTCGATCTTCGGTTTGGCGTCCGGAAACACCACCTGCCGCGCATTGTACAGCACCTTGATCGGCAGATCGAATGGCCGAAACATCGCCTGTTCCGCTGCCGCCACGCACACCGACCCCAACGCCAACACCAACACAACCACACCCGCAAGCATCTTCCTGAACATGCGCCAACCGACACTCCCTGCTCAAATGTTGTCGACACGTCAAATAGTAGACGATTCAGACCAATTCTGGAAGACCTTCCCCGACAAATCATGCCAAGAGAAAAGCACCCGCCCCGCGCCTCAAGCGCGAGACAGGTGCTTCCTGTCCAAACTCCATACTCCGTCATCCAAACTCGCTTCACATTATATGACAACCACTTCCGGTGCGCAAGACGACGCTCCGCATTGAAGGATGCGCCATCAGGCATCCTGCGCAACCAGCCGCAATTGCTGTGTCAAGACAAGTTCCCGCTGACTATAATGGCTATACGAATTGGGCATTCGTCCAGAAACGCGGCCGAAGGGAGGTGCGGAACATGGCGGAATGGAGCGCGGCCGTCGCCGCGGCTGCGTTCGCCGCCCTGGCCATCGCGCTGATCATCGCCTTGCGCGGCTTCATGAAGCGGCTCAGCCGCTTCGAGCAGACGATCCGCGGCATCGAGGCCGAAGCCGTGCCGCTGCTCAAGGAGATGCGCGGGCTCGCGGCGGACGCGGGCCGGGTCGTCCGCAGGGCGGAACGGCAGGCCGAGCGGCTGGACCGGCTGATGGACGCGGCGGCGCAGTGGGAGGGAGCCGTCCGGCGCTCCGCGTCGACGGTGAACCGCATCACCGAAGCGGTTGACCGTGCGGCGGCCGAACACGTCGAACGGGCCATCGTCAACCGGCAGGAGCGGATCGGCGAGACGCTCGGCTGGGCCGAACTCGGCTGGTCCCTTTGGAAATGGTGGCAGGCGAAGCGAAACGAATCCGAAGACGCATCCCCCGGCCGCACGACGGACGACATGCGCGATCCGGAATGAAAGGAGCGAAGAACGTATGGCAACGAAACGCGAGATCAAGGGATTCCTGCTCGGGACGGCCGCGGGCGCGGCGATCGGCGCGATCTCGGCGCTGCTCCTGGCGCCGAAGGACGGCAAGGCGCTGCGCCGGGACATCGCGGAGGGCACCCGCAAGGCGGTGAAGGCGGCCGGCGAAGCGGGCGAGAAGGCGGGCAAACTCGCGGCCGGCCTGATCGACGCCGCGGCCGTATGGCGCCGCGGGAAGCGGGAGGGAGCGGAGGAGGTCAAGGCTGAAGTTTCCGCAGTCGGGGACAGCCGGGCGCAAACGGAAGACGCCGTTCAAGAAGAAGCGGTCTGAGCCGAACCTGCCGCCCCGGCGCACCTGCCGCCCCGGTTGAGCGGGCAAGCCGCAGCCCGAACCCGGAGCCTTCCGGATGCTCCCGACACCGGCGCTTGTCCGCGTCCGGCTCGCTCCGATCAGCTCTCCTTGTCGCGCCGCTTCGCGTTGCGGTAATCGGTCGGCGACATGCCGCTCCATCGGCGGAACTGCTTCGAGAAGTAGAGCGGGTCGCCGAAGCCGACCGACGACGCGATCTGCTCGACCGGCAGCGTCGTCATGAGCAGCGCCGCGGCGCGTTCCATGCGGATTTTCAACAGATATTGCTTCGGAGACAAGCCGACGGACCGCTTGAACATCGCGGAGAAATGGGTGCGGTGATAGCCGAACGAGCGCGACAGCCGGTCGATCGAGATCGGCTGGGCGTAATTGGTGGACAGCAGGCGGACGGCCTGCGCGATCTGCCGCTCGATGTCCGAGGAGCGGCGCTCACCGGCGTCCTGCGCAGCCGCCGCCGCTCCGTACGCGGCGAGCAGCGCCCGGAGATAGCCGGCGCTCTCGAGATCGGCGAGCTGCGGCGATTCGGCGCGCTCGAGCACCCGCCGGATGCGGCGGAGCAGCGGCAGCGCCCGGCGGGCGGCGCCGCGGACGACGGGCCGGTCCGCCGTCACGCCGATCCTGGCCAGCAGGCCGTAGGCCGCCGTTCCGGTGAACGCGACCCAGGCGTAGCGCCACGGATCATCCGCGTCGGCCTCGTAGCTGAACAGTTCGCCGGGAAAGATGACGAACGTATCCCCCGCACGGCATGCGAACGTCTGACCGCCGGCGACGAACAGTCCGCTGCCGGATATGACCGTATGGATCAGGTAATAATCATGCACCGCCGGGCCGATCTTGTGCCCCCCGACAGGATCGCCCTCTCCGCTGAAGATGACGGACAGTTCGCCGGATCCGGGAACGGGATTGACGCCCAGCAGAAATCGGGTATGATCCGTGAACAACGCCGACGCCTCCTTGAGGCGAATATGCTGCGAACCTGATGATAGCGGAGCGCCGGACATTTGTCCATACGGGGCAAAAAACGCATTGCGCAAACGCCGGCCCACCCGACAGGCCGGCCGGCTCTCCCGCGCCCGCACCTTGCCCTTTCCGCCCGGATGCAGGTACGTTTCCTTGCGCCGCTTCATACTTTATGGTTGACGGCACCCGGCACAAATGTCGACGAGGAAAGCGGTGTATTTGTGCGACAACCGATTGCGATACTGGATTCCGGTGTGGGCGGGCTGACGGTCGTCAAAGAGGTGATGCGTCAGCTTCCGCGGGAGAGAATCGTCTATTTCGGGGACACGGGGCGCGCGCCCTACGGTCCCCGTCCGGCCGAAGAGGTCATCCGCTTCACGCGGGAAATCGTCGATTTCCTGGCCCGGTTCGATCCGAAGCTGATCGTCGTGGCCTGCAATACGGCAACCGCATATGCGCTCGAGGCGGTCCGTCCGCTCGTGAAGGCGCCCGTCGTCGGCGTGATTCTGCCCGGCGCGCGGGCGGCCGTCAGGCGGACGGCGACGGGAGCGGTCGGCGTGATCGGCACGGAGGGCACGATCCGGAGCGGCGCCTACGAACGGGTGCTCAAGTCGCTGTCGCCCCGGATCGAAGTAATCAGCCTGGCTTGTCCGATGTTTGTGCCGATCGTGGAGCGGGGTGCGTTCCGCTCGTCCGAGACGTACCGGATCGTGGCCGAGACGCTCGCGCCGCTGCGCCGCACGGCGATCGACACGCTCATCCTCGGCTGCACGCATTATCCGTTCCTGGCGGACGCCATCTCGGCGGCGATGGGACCGGACATCGCGCTGATCAGCTCGGCGGAGGAGACGGCGCGCGACATCAGCGGAATGCTGCGGGAATCGGAGCGGCTGGCCGACGGGACGGAAGTACCCGTCCATCAATTTTTCTGCAGCGGCGACCACGGCCTGTTCCAGATGATCGCCCGGCAATGGCTGCGGGAGCAGACCGCCGGCGCGCCGATCGTCTGGCAGGTGCCGTGCATCCGCTGATCCGCCCGCATCCGCCGATCCGACGGTTGATCTTCGCCGCGCGGTTCATTACAATAAGTAAAATGAATCGCGGCCGCGTGAGCGCCGTTCGGCGCATGCGACAGTCGGCCGATCGCGCGGACAGAAGGGACGGATCAACGGATGAAATGCAAGATTTCCCGCAACGCCGCCAAGGTGTTGCTGGCCGAACTGAACAAGCCGGGGAACGAGGGCAAGAAGCTTCGCGTCTACGTGACGCATCGCCACGGCGACCACGCCCATTACGGCTTGGCGCTCGACACGCCGACCGACGCGGACGCAGTGGTGACGACCGACAAGGGAATCGACGTCATTCTGGACAAGAACGAGCCGTTCCTGGACGGCGTGCGGATCGACTACTTCTACCTGCCGCAGGAAGGGTTCCAGATCACGAACCCGTCCAAGGGCAGCCACGGCGACCACTGAACGGGCCGGAATGGAAGCGGAGCCTCGACGACATGGCCAACGATATCCGCATCTGCGACAAATGCAGATACATCCGGGTGAAGACGCTGGTGCCGAAGCTGAAGAAGCTGGCGCCCGACGCCGTGATCCGGATCGGGTGCAAAAACTACTGCGGCCCCTGCTCCCGGAAAGCGTTCATCTATATCAACGGAAGGTACGTCACCGCGCCGACCGAGGACGAAGCGCTCGCGAAAGCCAAGCCGTTCATCAAGCCGTAAGCGACAAGGCGAAGATCAGCCGATTCGATCGGCGGTCTTCGCCTTTGCGTTTGCCGGCAGCGCGGCTCGCCATTTGCCGATGAGGCCATGCTCCACCGCGCGCGCGGAGGCGGCGAGCTCTTCTTCCGCCGCCTGTTTCGCCGCGCCGCATCGTCCGGCGGGCAGCGCCCCCCCGGTCCCCAGGTCATAGCAGATGCCGCCGCCCTCCTCCGGCGGACGGGCGGCCCAATACACCCGACCGTCCGTGAACGAACCGTTCCGGAAGGCGACGACCCTCCCGCCGGTCGGACCGTCCGCGGGCTGCCCGGCCAGCAGCGGCAATCCGGCCATGATCCGGCCGCCCGTATCGATGCCCAGCAGATGGAGAATCGTCGGCGCGATGTCGATCTGGCCGGCCGGCTCCGTCCGGACTTCGCCGCCGAACGCGCCGTCCGGCAGATGGAGGATGAGCGGCACCGCGCGCAGCAGATGATGACGCTCGGCCGCATGGAGCGGCCGGCCCAGAAACTGCTCGTACTGTGCCCAGTCCGCGATCGAATTGTCATGGTCGCCGTAAATGGCGACGATCGACCGCTCCCACAGGCCGTCCGCCTTCAGCCGGTCGATGAATTCGCCCAGCGCCGCGTCGGCGTAATGGACGGCGGCCAGATAGTCGCCGAACATCGTGCCCCCGAACGCTCCGGCGTCGAACGCGCCCGCGGACGCGGGCAGCCGGTACGGGTGATGGCTCGAGAGTGTGACGAGGAACGCGTAGAACGGCTCCCCGAGCCCGGCGAACCGGTCCGCCGACTGCCGCAGGAACGACCGGTCGCCGAGCGACCAGCCGACCGGCTCGTCCATCGCGTAATGCTTCTTGCTGAAAAAATGATCGAACCCCATGCGCGCGTACATCACGTTCCGGTTCCAGAACCCGCCGTCGTAGGCGTGGAACGCGGCCGCCGCGTAGCCCGCTTCCTTCAGGATGCCCGGCAGGCAGTCGTAGTCGCGGTCGGCGTGGCGGATGAAGACGGCGCCCGAAGCCAGCGGATGCAGGGAGCATTGCGCCGCGAAATCGGCGTCCGCTGTCCGTCCCTGCGCCGCCTGATGATAGAACCGGTCGAAGTAGACGCTCTCCCCGAGCAGTTCGTTCAGGCGCGGCGTGACCGGCCGCCCGTTCCATTCCCGTCCGATCACGAAGGACTGCAGCGCTTCGACCTGCACCAGGATGACGTGATGTCCGGCGTACCGCCCGTACAGCCCGTCCCGCGAGAGCGTCTCCCGAAGCCGGCCGCGCTGCGCGAACCAGCCGGCCGACTCCGCTTCCGCCTCCGCGGCGAGCGGCACACTGGCGTACTTGCGCTTCGCATATTGGTAAGCGTCGTAGGCGTGGAACCCGTACAGGCCGACCACGTTGTAGATCGAGACGTTCCACCAGTCGGCGCCGAACAGCCCCCTGGCCCAGCCGCGGGCGGCGTCGCGAATCGGCAGGGCGGCCATCAGGAAGCCGGCGGCGCAAACCAATGCGCAGACGGCCGCCCGGACGCTTCGGCCCGCGAACCCGCGTCCGTTCCGCCGGCGGGACAGCGGCAGCCAGGGCAGCAGCAGCACGGCCGGCCAGTCGAGGAAGAGCAGCACGTCGTCCGGCCTCATGAGCGCCGCGATGCTGCCGCCGAGCGAGCCGATCTGCCGCGCCTGCAGCAGCACCGGCACCGCGATCAGATCCTGGAAATGGCGAAAGTAGAGCAGATCGGCATACAGCACCAGCGTAAGCCCGATGTTCAGCGCGGCGAGCGAGACGAGGCGGGCCCGGACCGGCAGAAGCGCCGTCCAGCCGGACAGGAAGAGCAGCGTGCCGGCCGCGATGACGGCGTCGGCGGTCGTCATCTCCATGTACCGGACATCGATCCACCGGTTGAACAGCGTGAGCTTCACCAGCATGGACAGCGTGAACAGCGGCCAGCCCGACCGGAGAAAAAAGGACGGCAGAACCGGCGCTTGATTCCACAACACCTTGCAAAGACGAATGATGGCGGCATGCACGACGAAACCGATCGCCTCTCTGGTCGCAGACTTCGCTTCCGGCCGGAACCGGATCGCGATACAATCCAGTATGGGCGATTGAACCGGGAATAGACATGCGCCCGGCGCGCGAATTGCACGAAGGAGGAACCCGAAATGCGGAATGTGGAGGAATATGTGGACAGCCTGCTCGGCGCCGATCCGGATCTGGATCGCGCGCTGAAGGGCATCCGCGAGGCGGACATGCCGGAGGTCTCGGTCGCGCCGGGATACGGCCGGCTGTTGACGATCCTCGCGGCGGCGACCGGCGCGCGCGAAGCGCTCGAGATCGGCGCGCTCGGCGGCGTGAGCGGCATCTGCATCGCCCGGGGCCTCGCTGCGGGCGGCACGCTCACCTCGCTCGAGCTCAGGCCCGAATATGCGGAAATCGCCCGGTCCCACGCGGAGGCCGCGGGGGTGGGCGATCGGGTGCGGCTGATGGTCGGCGATGCGCTGGAGTCGCTCGAGAAGCTGGCGGGGGAAGGCCGGCGGTTCGATTTTGTTTTCATCGACGCGGACAAGGGACGGTATCCCGACTACCTCGAGTGGTCGATCCGGCTCGCGCGTCCCGGCGCGCTGATCGTTGCCGACAACGTGCTGCTGCGGGGAAGGGTGGGGGACCCGGGCGCGCCCGGACCGTCCGTCGCCGCGATGCGGATCTTCAACGAACGGCTGGCGGGCGATCCCCGTCTCGTCGCGACGATTCTGCCGGGCTATGACGGACTCGCCGTTGCCTTCGTGAAGGATGTGTAGGCGACGAACGCCGAGCCCGCGAGCAGCAGGGCGGCCGTCAGCAGGAACAGCCCCTCGATGCCGAGCAGACCGCTCGTCAGACCGCCGAACACCGGGCCGATCATGTTGCCGAGGCTGAGCATGCTGCTGTTGAAGCTGTAGGCCCGGCTCTCCATCCCCTCCGGCGTGTGCCTGCGGATCAGCGCGTTCACGCACGGCACGAGCCCGCCGAGAAACACGCCGAGCAGGAAGCGCGCGATGAGCAATTGCCACACCGCGCCGACAAACGCCTGCGGGATGAACATGAGCCCGGCGCCGGCCAGCGAGAAGCCGAGCACGCGGCGGGCGCCGATCCGGTCGCTCAGCCGGCCGAGCAGCGGCGCCGCGAGCATGTTCGAGATGCCGGTCACCGCGCCGACCGTCCCCGACCAGAACGCGAGGTTCGCTGTGCCGTGCAGCTTCTGCACGAACAGCGGCATGAGCGATTGCGTGTTCATGAGCGAGAACTGGATCAGCAGCGTGACGCCGAGCAGCACCATGAGCGGGCGAATGCGGCGCAGCTCCTTCCAGCCCTCCAGGACCGAGATTTGCGGGGCGGCCGCCGCCTTCGCGCGGTCGAATTTCTCGCGCACGAGGAAGAGCGCAAGCAGCGACGCGCAGAACAGCAGGATGCCCGTGATGTAGAAGATCGGCCGGAAGCCGAACCGGTCCGCGAACACGCCGCCCATGAGCGGGCCGAGCACCGTGCCGGCGATCATCCCGGACTGGATGACCCCCATCGCAAACCCCATTTTCTCCTTCGGCGTCGTCGCCGAGACGAGCGCGACGGCCGCCGGATTGAACCCCGAGATCGTTCCGTTGAGCAGCCGCAGCGCGAGCAGTTGCCACGGCTCGGTCGCGAAGCCCATGAGCACCGTGACCGTCGCCATCCCGAAGCCCGAGCGCAGCAGCATCACCTTGCGGCCGTGCCGGTCGGCGAGCCGGCCCCAGATCGGCTGGAACAGGAACGCCGTGACGAAGTTGCCCGCGAAAATGACGCCGGTCCAAGCGGCAACCTCATGCTCGTCGGTTACGCCGAAGTCGGACTGGAGGTAGAGCGACAGGAACGGCATGATCATCGTCATGCCGGCCAGCGCGAGAAACTGTCCGAACCAGAGAACGATCACGTTGATTTTCCACTGTGGCATGATTCCGCCGCCTTTCACACCTTCTACTATACCACATTCGGCGCGGACGGGCGGCGGACAGCAGGACCCAAAAAACAAGGCCGGGAGGACGGCGCGGGGTCCGTCTGCCGGACCCCGGCCGGCTCCGCCCGGCGGACCGCCGCCTTCGAGATGGCGACGCTGAGCTCGTAGCGCAGGAGCAGCGGCGCGATGAACGCCTTGCCTACCAGGACGCCGAGGCCGGCGGACGCCGCCGCCAGCGCGGCCGCTCCCGCGCCGAGATACGAGAGGAACGTTCTGCGGTCAATGGGTTTTTCGTTCATGCGTTCACGCGCCTTGCATGAAGAAATGGTTTGCCTGCAAGACAAGCGTAAGGCGTCAATGTCACGCGGGCGTCACGGGAAGATCAAATTTTTGTAAATTCGCGCTTGCCCGAGCCTTTCCCGCGGATTGATTCGCTCTCCGATATCGGTTACAGTTAAACGGGAACGAATTGCCATTCGGAAGGGGGGAACGGCATGGAAAGGAAGCGCGCGGCGGGCGCAAGGCTGATCGCCTCGATCGCGGCTGGACTGTTGCTGTGCGCGGGAGCCGTGCCGCTGCCCCCCGTGGAGGCGCGGGACGCGGACCCGTCCGGGGCGGCGGCCTGGTCGGAAATTCCGCGGGACAAGCTCGGCCCGTCCGTCCGTCCGGCAGCCGGACCGGTGCAGGACGGACCGGGCGGCGCGGCGTTCCGCCCGGACGGCGGAAGACAGGCGGATCGTCCGGCGGACGCGCTTGAATCGCCGATGACGCCCGAAGAGCCGAAGATCGTCGATCCGCGGCTCGGCCGGCTCGCGCCGCTGAAGTTTGCGACGAATTATGTGGATGGAACGCCGGATGCGCGGGTGTGAAGGGCTTTTTTTCCGGTAAACATGAAACATGCAGACGCATTCGGACGGAGGATAGACGATACGGATGAACAAATCGCGATTTCTCGGATTGATCTTGACCGTGCTGATCTCCCTGGTGACGGTGGGCCTCACGTCGCCGACCGTGCTGAACGGGATCAAGCTGGGCCTTGACCTGCAGGGCGGGTTCGAAATTCTGTATGAGGCGGAGCCGCTCATCGAGGGCGGCGAGGTGACGAAAGAGTCGCTGCGCCAGACGGCGAAGAGCCTGATGAAGCGCGCCGACCAATACGGCGTCGCGGAGCCGGAGATCACGCCGGAAGGTTCGAACCGGATTCGCGCGCGCATTGCCGGCGTGTCCGACGAGGCGACCGTGCGCGAGATCATGAAGCGGCCTGCCGAGCTTACATTCCGCGGGCCGGACGGCACGATCGAAATGTACGGCAGCGACTTCAAGGAAGGCGCGGCGGAAGTCGCGTTCGATGAGCTGAACCAACCGATCATCCTGATCGAAGTCAAAGACAAGAACAAGCTGGCGGACGTCTCGCGCCGGCTGCTCGGCCAGCCGCTCGCCATCTATCTCGACGAGGATCTGATCTCCGCGCCGGTCGTGCGCGCCGTTCTGACGGACGGCAAGGCGACGATCTCCGGCAGCTATACGCTGGAAGAGGCGCGGGAGCTGGCCGACATCATCAATCTCGGCGCGCTGCCGCTCAAGCTGACGGAGAAGTATACGCAATCCGTCGGGGCGACGCTCGGCAAGCAATCGCTCGAGCAGACGGTGTACGCGGGCATTCTCGCGACGATCTTCATCCTGCTGTTCATGATGATCGTCTACCGGCTGCCCGGCGTCATCGCCAGCGTGACGCTCATCGTCTACAACTGGGGCATTCTGCTTATCTATTACTGGATGCAGGCGACGCTGACATTGCCCGGCATCGCGGCGTTCGTGCTCGGGGTCGGCATGGCCGTCGACGCGAACATCATCACGGCGGAGCGGATCCGCGAGGAGATGCGCTCCGGCAAGTCGCTGCTGTCGGCGCTCAAGTCCGGCTCGCGCAACTCGCTCCGGACGATCGTCGACGCGAACGCGACGACGACGCTCGCCGGCGCCGTGCTGTATTTCGTCGGCACCGGGGCGATCCAGGGCTTCGCCCTCATGCTCATCCTGAGCAACGTCTTCAGCATGGTGACGAACGTCGCGTTCTCGCGCTTCATGCTGAACCTGCTCGTGCGCAGCAATGTGTTCAAGGCGCCCGGCTACTACAACGTCAAGGAGAAGGACATCCGTCCGCTCTCCGACAAAAAATCGTTCGACGACGAGCATTACTACCGCATCTTCGACTTCGTCAAGCACCGCCGCGTCTTCTTCTCGATCTCGTCGGCGGTTACAGTCATCGGCATCGTGTCGCTGCTCGTCTTCGGCCTGAACTACGGCGTCGACTTCAAGGCGGGCACGAGCATGGACATCCTCGTCGGCAAGGCGGTGACGCAGGCTGAGGCCGAAGCGGTGCTCCGCGAGGCCGGCTTCGAGGCGGAGTCGGTCGTCGTCGGCGGAGGCGGCGAGCGCGTCTCGATCCGCTTCGACCGCGTGCTGGACGCCGAAACCGGCGAATCGAACAAGGTCGTCTCCGCGTTCCGCTCGGCGTTCGGCGACCAGGTGTCGGCGGAGGAGAACACGGTCGACCCGGTCATCGCGCAGGAGCTCGGCATCCGGGCGATCATCGCGATTCTGGCCGCGAGCGTCGGAATCATCGCGCTCATCATGCTGCGCTTCGAATGGCGGTTCGCGCTGGCCGGCATCGTCGCGCTGCTGCATGACGCGTTCTTCGTCGTCACCGTGTTCTCGGTGTTCCGTCTGGAGGTCAATCTGCCGTTCATCGCGGCGATCCTGACGATCATCGGCTATTCGATCAACGACACGATCGTCATCTTCGACCGGATCCGCGAGAACATGCGATTCGCGAAGCTGCGCACGTTCGACGATCTGTGCCGGCTCGTGAACGTGAGCATGTCGCAGACGCTCGTCCGTTCGATCAACACCGGGCTGCAGGTGCTCGTGGGCGCGCTGCTTCTCCTCTTGTTCGGCAGCGAGTCGATCCGTCTGTTCTCGCTCGCGATGACGCTCGGCATGGCGATCGGCATGTACTCGTCGATCTATATCGCCGCGCAGCTCTGGATCGTCATGAAGTGGCGCTCGATGCAGAAGAAGCCCGCGGCGCCGGCGGCGGAGACGGCCTGAATTCCCGCGCGAAATGTCATCGAATTGTCAACGATGACGCTTCCGGGCCGGTTGTTGCTTCTTCAGGAAAGGGGCATAATGAGAGGAAAAGCCACCGGAACGGAGTACCGCGATGAGTTACAATGACCGTTTCCTTCGCGCCTGCCGAGGCGAGCGGACGGACCGGGTGCCGGTCTGGTACATGCGGCAGGCCGGACGCTACGATCCGGAATACCGGAAGATCAAGGAGAAATATTCGCTGCTCGACATTTGCCGCAATCCCGAACTCGCCGCCGAGGTGACGATGATGCCGGTGCGCAAGCTCGGGGTGGACGCGGCGATCCTGTACTCGGACATCATGAACCCCGTCATGTCGCTCGGCGTCAAGTTCGACATCGTGCCGAACGTCGGCCCGGTCGTCGACGAGCCGATCCGCACGAAGCGGGATGTCGAGCGGCTGCGGCCGATCGACGTGGAGGGCGATCTCGGCCATGTGCTCGAGACGATCCGCATTCTCGCCAGGGAACTGCACGTGCCGCTCATCACGTTCGCGGGGGCGCCGTTCACGATCGCCAGCTACCTGATCGAAGGGAAGCCTTCGCGCCGCTATCTCCGCACGAAGGCGCTCATGTACGGCGATCCGGAACTCTGGCATGAGCTGATGGACAAGCTCGGCGACATGGTCGTCACCTACGCCCGCGCGCATCACGCCGCGGGCGGCAGGGCGTTCCAGCTTTTCGACAGTTGGGTCGGGGCGCTGTCGCCCCGTGATTTCGAGCGCTACGTGCTGCCGGTGATCCGGAGGATCTTCGACGGGCTGGCGGATCTGGACATGCCGAAGATTTATTTTCCCGGCGTCAGTTCGGGCGAATTGCTCTCGTCGCTGGCCGGCGTGAAAGCGGATGTGATCGGGCTCGACTGGCGCGTGCCGATCCGCGAAGGACGCCGCCGGCTCGGCGGCCGCTACGCAGTGCAGGGCAACCTCGATCCCGCTGTGCTGACCGCGCCGATGGAGGTCATCGAGGAGCAGGCGGCGGACATCATCGACCAGGGACTCGAGGAGCCGGGCTTCGTGTTCAATCTCGGCCACGGTCTGTTCCCGGAGGCGTCGCTGGACAAGATCGCGGCGCTCACCGATTTCATTCACCGCTACTCGGAACGCCGGGTACGGGAGCTATCGGCCGGCTTCGCGGCGAAGGAGGAGAAGCGCGCATGACGAATCGTCCGGTCGGGGTGCTCGTCATGTCCTACGGCACGCCGAAATCGATGGATCACATCGAAGCGTATTACACCCATATCCGCCGGGGCCATCCGCCGACGCCGGAGCAGCTTGCCGAACTGACCGCCCGGTACGAGGCGATCGTCGGCGGCGTCTTCCCGCTGCGGGAGAACACGAACCGCCAGGCGGCCGGCGTGCAGGCCGAGCTGGACAGGGCACGGCCCGGCGCGTACAAGGTCTACCAGGGGCTGAAGCACGCGGAGCCGTTCATCGAGGACGGCGTGAAGGCGATGGCGGCGGACGGCATCCGCGAAGCGGTCGGCATCGTGCTGGCGCCGCACTATTCGGTCATGAGCGTCGGCTCGTACATCAAGCGGGCGCGCGAGGCGGTTGAAGCGGAAGGCATCCGCATGGCGTTCGTCGAGTCGTATCATCTGCATCCGAAGCTGATTGAGGCGATCGCCGCGCGGCTGCGGAGCGCCCTCGCGCGGTTCGGCGGTCCGGAGGAGCAGCGGCGGGTCAAGGTGCTGTTCAGCGCCCACAGCCTGCCGGAGCGGATTCTGTCCATGGGCGATCCGTACGTGGATCAGCTTCTCGCGACGTCCCGCGCGGCGGCGGAGGCGGCGGGCGTCGGAGACTGGGCGTTCACCTGGCAGAGCGCCGGCCGGACGAGCGAGCCGTGGCTCGGGCCGGACATTCTCGACACGCTGGACCGGCTCGCGGGCGAAGGCGTGAAGTCGGTTCTGTCGGCGCCGATCGGCTTCGTCAGCGACCACCTGGAAGTGCTCTACGATCTGGATATCGAAGCGAAGCAGTTCGCGGCGGAGCGGGGCATCCGGTTCGAGCGGATCGACATGCTGAACGACGATCCGCTCTACATGGAGCTGCTGGCCGAACTGGTCGCGGAAGCCGCCGCCGGACTGCACGCCGGAAAGCGGGGTTGAGGCCGTGGCGGCGGTGCCGAAAACGATTGTCGTTGTCGGCGGCGGGATCACCGGGCTCGCCGCCGCTTACTATTTGCGCAAGATCGCCGGGGAAGCCGGGCTGCCCGCGCGCGTCGCGATCGTCGAGGCGTCGGAGCGGCTCGGCGGAAAGATCGACACGCTGCGGAAGGACGGATTCGTCATCGAGAAGGGGCCGGATTCGTTCCTCGCCCGCAAGAAGGCGATTCTCGACCTGGCCGCCGATCTCGGCATCGAAGACGAGCTGGTGCCGATCAATCCGTCGGGCAAGAAGTCGTTCATCGTCTTCCGCGGGAAATTGCATCCGATGCCGGACGGGCTCATGCTCGGCATCCCGACCGAAATCGCGCCGATGCTCCGAACCGGCCTCCTGTCGCCGGCGGGGAAGCTGCGCGCAGGGCTTGATTTCGTCCTGCCCGCGCGCCGGGGCGGCGACGACGAGTCGATCGGCGAATTTCTGACGCGCCGGCTCGGGCGGGAGATTGTCGAACGGATCGCCGAGCCGCTGCTTGCCGGCATTTACGCGGGCGAGCTGGACAAGCTGAGCCTGCGGGCGACGTTCCCGCAGTTCCGCGAAGCGGAGCTGAAGCACGGCAGCCTGATCCTCGGCCTGCGCCGCGCCCTGAAGCGGAGGCCGGCTCCGGCAGCGGGCTCGCACCCGTCGCCGGCGGACGCCATCCTCGCCCGGTTCAGGGGCGCGCCGTTCCTGAACTTCCGCCGCGGCCTCGCGACGATCGTCGAAGCGCTGGAGCGGGCGCTGGCCGGCGCCGAATGGCGACGCGGGCGGAAGGCGGCGGCGCTGCGGAGAGCGGAGGCGGGCGGAGCCGGCCCGCGCTACACGGTCGTGCTCGACGACGGGGAAGAGCTCGCGGCCGATGCCGTCGTCGTTACGGCGCCGGCATACGACGCGGAGGCGCTGCTCCGCGAACATGTGGACTGCGGCATGCTGCGCAGCGTCCGGTACGCGTCCGTCGCCAATATCGTGCTCGCCTTCGACAAGGCGTCCTTCGGCCGCGAGTTCAACGGCTCCGGCTTCCTCGTGCCGCGCACGGAGGGGCGGCAGATCACGGCGTGCACCTGGACGTCGACGAAATGGCTTCATACGAGCCCGCCGGACAAGGTGCTGCTGCGCTGCTACGTCGGGCGTTCGGGCGACGAGGATGCGGTGTCGCTGCCGGACGAGCAGCTCATCCGGCTCGTGCGGCGCGATCTGGAAGAATTGATCGGCGTGACGGCCGCGCCCGTCATGGTCGAGATCACGCGGCTCTTCCGCTCGATGCCGCAGTATCCGGTAGGCCATGTCGAAGCGATGCGCGACTTCAGGCGGAAACTCGCCGCGGCGCTGCCGGGCGTCTGGGCGACCGGCGCGGCGTTCGACGGCATCGGGGTGCCGGACTGCATCCGGCAGGCGAGGGAAACGGCGGAAGCCGCGATCCGGGAACTGGGCGGAACGGGAGCTTGAACGTGAACGACCCGCTCCGGCGGACGGCCGGAGCCGGAACATGCGCGGAATCGAGCGGACGATCGGGACCGACCCCGTCGGCCGCTTTTTGCGTTTGGACGGAACAGGCTTAATTTTGCCGCGTTTCCTGCTATAATGGATGGGTAGTCGAACAGCGCTCAAGGGGACTTGACCGTATGGCACTTTCACGGGTGGACTCGCGCGCCCGGGACCGGATCAGGCGCAGGAGGCGCATGCGCCGGCTGGCGGCGCTCAATATTGTCATGCTGATCGCGATTGCCGCGTTGATTTACGGGCTTGCGCAAGGGGATTGGTTCGGCGGCCGGAACGAACCGTCCGGGGATGCCAACCCTCCGGCAGCCGCGGACCATGCGGCGGCGGAGCCCGGCGCGGACGCGTCCCGGCACGGTCAGGCCGCGGACGCGGGTTCGGATCGGCAAGCCGAACCGTCCGGCGGCGGGACGGATCCGCCGGAGACGCCGGCGCCGGCGGAGGAGCCGGACGAAGAACTCCCGGACGAGACGGTCAGCATCGCGTTCGTCGGCGACATTCTGCTCGCTTCGTCCGTTGAGAGCCTGATGCGCCGCGAAGGGTTCGATTATCCGTACGCCAAGGCGCTGCCGTACCTCAGGGAGCCGGATCTGACGATCGGCAACCTCGAGAATCCGATCACGACCCGGGGCACGCCGGCCGAGGACAAACAGTACGTGTTCAAGGGCAGTCCGGAGCTTCTTCCCTCCCTGCGGGAAGCCGGAATCGACTTCGTGGCGCTCGCGAACAACCATACGCTCGATCAGGGGGTCGAGGGGCTGCTCGACACGATCGATCATTTGAACGAAGCAGGCATCCGGCACGCGGGCGCCGGGCAAAACGACGAAGAAGCGTTCACGCCGGCCGTTTTCGACGTGAAGGGGATGTCGATCGCGGTCTTCAGCCTGAGCCGGGTCGTGCCGCACGTGTCCTGGAAGGCGGACAAGCATCACCCCGGCGTAGCGGAGACGTACGATTCGCGCCGGGCGGTGGAAGCCATCAGGCGCGCCGCGGGGTCCCACGATCTGATTCTCGTGTACGCGCACTGGGGCGAGGAACTCAAGACCGAGCCGCGCGACATCGAGAAGCGGCTGGCCCGGGAATACATCGACGCGGGCGCGGACATCGTCGTCGGCTCGCATCCGCACGTGCTGCAGGGATTCGAATATTATGAAGGCGGATGGATCGCCTACAGCCTCGGAAATTTCATCTTCAACGTGACAACCAATGCCGAAACGCGCGACACGGGCGTGCTGAACGCGGTCTGCGGAAAGGACGGGGGATGCAGCCTGGCGTTCGTGCCGATGCGGGCGATCGAACCGTCGCGTCCGGAACCGCTCGAAGGCGACGAGCGGCAGGCCATGCTCGACTTGCTGGAGCAACGGTCCTTCGGCGTCGAGATTGGCGAAGACGGATCGCTTCGACCGGCCGCCGGGGCCCAAGGCTCGGGAGACGCCTGACCGGCGCGCGAACCAATCGAGAGGAGGCCTGAAGTTTGGGAATTGACAATCCATGCGCCGCGCACCGGGGAGCGTCCGGTCTGGCGCCGGAAAATACGTTGGCAGCAATGCGGAAGGCGCTCGCCTTCCCGTTCGTCGAATGGATCGAGCTTGATGTGCAGCTCTCGAAGGACGGCGTGCCCGTGGTGATCCACGACGACACGGTGGACCGGACCACCGACCGCAAGGGCCGCGTGGCCGACTTCACCGCGGCGGAACTGCAGGCGATGGACGCGGGAAGCTGGTTCTCGCCGGCCTTTCGCGGCGAGCCCGTGCCGACGCTGGAACAGGTGTTGGAGCTGATCAGGGGCAGATGCAGGCTGAACATCGAGCTGAAGACCTACGGCGGCCGCTATCCGGGCATCGAAGCGGCGGTCGCGGGTATGCTGAGGCGCCACGGATTGACCAACGACACGGTCATCACCTCGTTCGATCCGGTGGCCCTGAAGCGGGTGAAGGAGGCGGACTCCGCGCTCCGGACGGGGCTGATCATCGACGCCGCTCCGCCCGGGCTCGAGCAGGCGCTCGCGCGGATCGGCGCAACATTCCTGTCGATCGGCTGGAACCGTCTGAAGGCGGACCGGATGGAATCGTTCCGCAGGGCGGGCCTGACCGTGATGGCCTGGACGGTGGACCGGAAGTACGCAATGCGGAGAATCGCCGCGATGGGCGAGGACATCATCATTTGCACGAACTATCCCGACCGGTTCGGCGAGCTGAAGGAGGAGCGCCGGCGCCGGTGGCTCGGGAGCTGAGCGCGACAATGCAGCAAGGCCGGAGGGCGCCGCAACGTGCGGCGCCCTCCGGCCTCCTTCTTTCCGTCATTCCTGCAGCTCGTCTTTATAACGGTCGCGTGCCTCGAGGATGCGCGGAAGCTGATCCATGAAGACGTTGATGAGTCTCGGATCGAAATGCCGTCCCCGCTCCTCGCGGAACAGGTTGATGATGCGGTCAAGCTCCCAGGCTTTCTTGTACACCCGGTCGCTGCCGAGCGCGTCGAACACGTCGGCCACCGCCGTGATCCGCCCGTACAGGTGGATCTCCTCGCCCTTCAGGCCGCGCGGATAACCGGTGCCGTCCCATTTCTCATGGTGTTCGTAAGCGATGTGGGCGGCGGTGCGCAGCAGCTCGCGGTTCGATCCCTGCAGCAGGTTGTAGCCGATCGTCGTGTGGGTCTTCATGATCTCGTATTCTTCTTCGGTCAGCTTGCCGGGCTTCTTCAGCACCGCGTCGGGAATGGCGACCTTGCCGATGTCGTGCATCGGGGACGCCATCCGGATCTTCTCGGCCTCATCCTTCGGCAGGCCGAGCCCGAGAGCGAGGATGTAGGAGTATTCGGCCACCCGCTTGACGTGGTTGCCCGTCTCCTTCGATCGGCTTTCGCCGATTTCGCCCATCCGGAAAATGATCTCCTTCTGCGTGGCGACGATCTCCTCGTGCAGCATGACCGATTCAAGCGACTTGCCCGCGTAGGAAGCGGCAAGCGACAGGTACTCAAGGTCGCGCTCCGTGAAGACGCCCGCCTTCGTCATCTTGTTGATGGCCTGGTAGGCGCCGATGATGCTGCCGTCGTTGCCGACGAACGGCACCGTGATGACGGATTTCGTCCGATATCCGGTCTTGCGGTCGTTCTCCGCGTTGTGGCGCGGGTCCTTGTACGCGTCCTCGATCAGCAGCGGCTGGCCGACCGCGATGGAATGGCCGACGAATCCGGTTCCGATCGGGATGCGGATTTCGTTCACGCCGTGGGCGACGGTGGTGAACAACTCGCCCCGCTTGTGGTCGATCAGCCAGACGGTGCAGCGGTCGGACAGGATCATTTCACGTCCCATGTCCGCCATCAGGACGAGCACGTTGTGCAGGTTGCGTTCGTTCGCGATCTTTGCGGTATAATCGAAAATGATGCGGAGCATTTGCTCGGGCGTCAGCTCGTCCCGGAGCGCGGGCTCCCGTTCGAATTCCAGGGGATAATCGGGCAATGTGCGACACTCCTTGTCAACCGGCGGGGTAGTCCGAGAGATTGGTTCTTTTTCCCCAATTTTTCGACATCCGTCGCGCAACTCCTGCCGCCAATGGCAGAAAAATTGACGTCTCCCGCGCTTCGGGCATGCGGGGACGCATCCGGAAGGAAGATTTCGGCATGATGGACGCGATATCCGCGCCGTCCCCGCTCAGGTGGGCGGCGGGACTGGCGGGCGCCGGACTGATCGCCTGGCTGGCCTGGCGCAAGCGGGCGCTCACGGCGTCGGGCGCCTGGTCCGCGGCGGCGATGGGCGCCGCCTATTTTGCTCTCGGCGGGCCGCTCTGGTTCGGCTCGCTGCTCGTGTTCTTCGGGACGTCCGTCTTCTGGTCCCGCTGGAAGCGGCATGCCCGGGCCAAAAGGGAAGCGGAGCTGCACTATGCGAAGACCGGCCGACGCGACGCGGGTCAGGTGTGGGCGAACGGCGGGATCGGCCTCGCGCTGTGCGCGGCGCATGCGGTCTGGCCGGAGCCGGCGCTCGCGGCCGCCTTCGTCGGCGTCATGGCGTCCGTGAATGCCGACACCTGGGCGACGGAGATCGGCGCCTTGAGCCGGACGCTGCCGCGCTCCGTGCTGACCGGCCGCGCCGTGCCGGCGGGAACGAGCGGCGGGGTGACGCCGCTCGGCACGGCGGCCGCGTTCGCCGGCGCCGCGGTGATCGGCGCGTCCGCCGCGTTGCTGGGCGGCGGGGAGGAGGCGCGAATGCCCGCGTCCGCGCTGATCGCCCTGGCCGCGGCGAGCGGTCTGGCCGGCGCGATGGCCGATTCGGCGCTCGGCGCCTGGCAGCAGGCGATGTACCGCTGCCTCGCGTGCGGCGCCCTGACCGAGAAGCGCGTCCATTGCGGAGAGCCCGCGCTGCACGCCCAGGGTCGCCGTTGGATGACGAACGATCTCGTCAACCTGCTTTCATCGCTGCTGGCCGGGGGGCTCGCGGCGCTCGTCGCGCTGCTCACAAAAATTTGACGAAAAAACCCGATGGATCGGCTTTGACACGCTGTTCCCGGAATGCCTATGATTACCGTATGCGGTTTTTTCGGCTCTGACCGGACGGACCGGGATGCGGAAGGGGGGGCTTTCGTGACGATTGAAAACGATTCCATACATGCCGAGACGAAAAATGGAACGCCTCCGGGACGCGTCATGCTGCGCGTGGAGGGCGTCCGGCGCGTATTCGGCAGCGGCGGCGGCGCGGTGACGGCGCTGGACGGCATCGATCTGACGATCCGCGAGGGGACGGTCACGGCGCTGATCGGCCGGTCGGGCTCGGGCAAGACGACGCTGCTGAACATCCTGTGCGCCCTGGACGAGCCGACGGAAGGCCGCGTCTGGTGGGACGGCCGGGAGTTGACGGCCATGCCGGAGAAGCAGAAAAACGCCCTGCGCCGCCGGGATATCGGCATTGTCTTTCAGTCGTTCGGCCTCATGCCGCTCATGTCGGCTTACGAGAACGTCGAGTTCGCCCTGCGCGTCGCCGGCATCAGGGGCGGGCGCGAGCGGGTGGAGCGCGCCCTCGAGTGGGTCGGGATGAAGGAACGGATGAAGCACCGCCCGTCCGAACTGTCGGGGGGCGAGCAGCAGCGCGTCGCGATCGCCCGGGCGATCGCCCACGAGCCGCGGCTGCTCATTGCCGACGAGCCGACGGCCGAGCTCGACAGCCGGATGGGGCTGCAGATCATTCGCGTTTTCCGCGATCTGGTGAAACGCCTTGGCACGACGATCGTGCTGACGACGCACGATCCCGGCATCATGGAACTGGTCGACCAAGTGATCGCATTGGAGGATGGGAGAATTGTCGAACAAGCGGAAATACCGGTTCCGCCTCGGGCTTGAGCGCGCGGCGGCCGCGCTGGCGGCGCTGATGGTCGCGGCCGGCTGCTCCCTGCTGCCGCAGGAAGAGGCAGAGCTTGCGCCGCCGCTGGTGCAGCCGAAGGAGGATGTGTTCGATATCGTCGAAGCCCGTCGCGGCACGATCCAGACGGTGCTGCGCAACGGGGGAACGTTTACGTCAAGCAGAAGCGCGCCGCTCTATTTCGAGGAGTCCGGCGGGCGTGTGCTGGAGGTCTTGGTCAAGCAGGGCGACATGGTCGCGGCCGGCCAGACGGTGCTCGAGCTCGACGTCGGCAACCTCGAGACGCAGATCCGGCTGCAGCGACTCAATGTCGAGCGGGCGCAGATCCAGTTCGAGCAGGCGGTGCGCGACGGGCTGACCGGCAGCGAACTGCGGCTGCGCGAGATCGACCTCGAGCGGGAGCGGATCTACCTTGAAGAGATGGAAGACCGGTTGAAACGGTCGAGGCTCGTCGCGCCGTTTGACGGCCAGGTGACGTTCGTTGCGGGCATCTCGCCCGGCGACACGGTCACCGCGTTTCGGCCGCTGGTGACCGTGTCCGACCCGAAGCAGGTGCTGCTCACCTATTTGGCGCCATCGGCAAGCGATCTGTTCGGCGTCCATCCGGGCATGGAAGGAACGGTCGTCTACAAGGGCGAGACGTATCGGGCGAAGGTCGTCCAGTCGCCGACGAACGCGCCGGAGACGACCGACAAGACGGAACAGGAGCGCAACCTGCGCACCCTCATGATCGGACTGGAAGATCCGCCGGAGGACGCGCGGATCGGCGACAGCGCCGAGTTCGAAATTCCGCTGCAGCGCCGCGAGAACGTCATCGTCATCCCGCGCGCCGGCTTGCGCACCTATCTGGGCCGCGAGTACGTGCAGATCGCCGACGGCGAGCGCCGCAAGGAAGTCGATGTTGAAGTCGGCCTCATGACGTCGACCGAAGTGGAGATCGTCCGGGGACTGGAAGAAGGCGCCCGGGTCATCCTGAACAACTAGAGACTGACGCGCCGCGCGGCGCGGAGGAGTGGAGCGCCTTGGCCTTGTGGGTCATGATTTTGCGCAAGATGGCCAGTACGAAATGGCTTCAGCTCAATCTGTGGTTCGGTCTGACTGTGTGCGTTGCGCTGTTCAGCTCGATGCCGCTGTACGCGAACGCGATTCTGGAACGGACGCTGCAGAAGGAACTGCAGCTCATGCAGTCCGAACGCAACATCTTCCCGGGGTACATGCGGGTGAACGCGCTCCCCGGAACGGTCGGGGAGATGGCGCGGATTCCGCAGATCGTCGACGATCTGGACCGTTATGTGACAACGTTTCCGGAGCGTGTCGGACTGAGCGCACATTCGGGCTATATCGCCCGTTCCTCGGCCGTGCTTCGCTCTTACGGCGCGGACGCGACGGAAGAGGAGATCAGGAGCACGAACATCGTCGGCAGCTTCCGCGCCGTCAGCAACCTGGAGCGGCAAGTCCGGCTGATCGACGGACGGATGCCGGACCCCGGTCGCGACGACGGCGTGTACGAAGCGCTCGTCACCCAGTCGTATCTGATCAAGCTCAAGCGGGATCTGGGCGATGAGATCACGGGACTCCATCGCGAGACCGGCATGACCTTCCGCATCCTGCCGGTCGGCGTCATCGAATCCGCGCTGCCCGGAGAGATCGACGCCTACGCGCCGTATCCGCTCGAGACCTACGAATCATCGTTCTATATCCCGCACGAGGTGTTCATGCGCGATTTCGTGTACGGCGGCCGCCTGCCGCTGGGCGGTTTCCAGTATGTGCTGGCGCTGGACTACACCGGGCTCAGAACCGCCGGACTCGACACGTTCGTCGCGCAGAAGAAGGCGCTGGACCGGTATCTTTCGGGCCGCTTCTCCTACAATGCCGACGTGTGGATCCCGATGCTCGAGAAGATCGAGTCGTACGGCGAGAAGCGGGAGCGGCTTCAAGTCGTGCTGCTGTCGCTGTACGCGCCGGTCATGATGATGCTCGCGTTCTATCTGTGGATGACGGCCAGCCTGATCGTCGAGCGGCAGAAGACGGAGATCGCGGTGCTGCGCAGCCGCGGCGCGAGCCGGCTGCAGGTGCTGCTCGCCTACGCGGCGGAAGGGTTCATCCTCGGCACCGCGGCGCTCGCGGCCGGCCCCTGGATCGGCGTCCTGTTCACGAAGATGCTCGGCGCGTCGAGCGGCTTCCTGACCTTCGTCGACCGCGCGGCCCTCGACGTCGAGCTGAGCGGTGAAGTCTGGATCGTCGCGGCGGCGGCGGCGTACGGGGCGGCGCTGCTCACGCTCGTTCCGGCCGCCCGCGCGGCGCGCACGTCGATCGTCGACCGCAAGCGGGAGTCGGCGCGCCTTGAACGGACGCCGTTCTGGCACAAGACGGGCATCGATCTCATCCTGATCGCCGTATCCATTTGGATGCTGTTCGATTTCCGCCGCCAGTCGGCCGACATGCGCGAGTTGGCGCTGGAGGCCGGATCGCTGCACATCGACCCGTTGCTGTTCGTCATGCCGGCGTGCCTCTCGCTCGGCGGCGGGCTGTTCATTCTCCGGCTCTATCCCTGGTTCATCCGGCTGGTCTACCGGATCGGAAGAAGATGGTGGCCGCCGGCGCTCTATTCGACGCTCGTGACGATCAGCCGCTCGTCCGGACAGTACCTGGTCATCAAGCTGTTCCTCATCATGACGGTGGCGACCGGCCTGTTCAGCGCGAACGCCGCACGGACGATCGGCGACAACATCGAGAGCAAGATCCGCTACGCGATCGGCGCGGACATCGTGCTCACGACCCGGTGGGACAGCAACGAGCCGCCGAAAACGCCCACCGGCATTCCGATGGGAGAACTGCGCGAAGGAGAGCGGTTGCAATATACCGAGCCGCCGTTCCTGCCGTTCACCGAGATGCCCGGCGTCGAGGCGGCGACGCGCGTCTTCGTGAAGCCCAACGCCCGATTGAGCGTGTCCGAGGGCAGCAGCGTGACGACGCTCTACGGCATCGAGACGTATGATTTCGGCCGGACGGCGTGGATGAAGAACGGCCTGCTCGACTACCATTTGAACGCGTATCTGAACCTGCTCGCGTCCGATCCGCGGGGCGTGCTGATCTCCCGTTCGGTGGCCGAGGAATTCGGCGTGAAGCCGGGCGATCCGATCTTCGTCGGCTGGGACGGCGTGGATATGACGATGCTGACCGTCTTCGGCATCGTCGACTACTGGCCGGGCTGGAGCCCGCTCCAGGAGCCCGGCAGGCAGGGCAAACCCAAGCTCGTCGTCGCCCATCTGTCCACGATCCACAACCGTCTGGCGCTCGAACCGTACGAGGTGTGGCTGAATTTGGAGGAAGGGGCCTCGAGCGCGGCCGTGTACCAGGCGATCCAGGACGCGGGCTACCGGCTCTCGTCGCTGGAGGATGCGTCCCAGGAACTGATCAAGTCGAAGAACGATCCGTTCCGGCTCGCGATCAACGGCGTCCTGACGCTCGGGTTCGTCATTTCGATGCTGATCAGCCTGTTCGGTTTTCTCGTGTTCTGGCTGCTCTCGCTCTCGGGGCGGACGCTCCAGTTCGGCGTGCTGCGGGCGATGGGGATACCCTTCGGACAGCTTGTCGGCATGCTGGTGAGCGAGCAGATGCTCACGACGGTCGCCGCCGTTCTGATCGGCGTGATCGTCGGCAATGTCGTGAGCGACCGGTTCGTGCCGCTCTTCGAGATGGCGTTCAACCCGACCGAACAAGTGCCGCCGTTCGAGATCGTCCGCCAGACCGGCGATTACTTGCAGCTTTACGGCGTCGTTGCGGTGATGCTGACCCTGGGGCTCGCCGTGCTCGGCTGGCGGCTCAAGCGCATCAAGATCGCCCAGGCGCTCAAGCTCGGGGAGGAATGACGGCATGTCCATGATTGTGTGCGACGGACTCGTCAAGATCTACAAGACGAAGGATCTGGAAGTCGTGGCGCTGCAGGGCCTCGATCTCCGGGTGGAGCCCGGCGAGCTGATGGCGATCATCGGCAACAGCGGCAGCGGCAAGTCGACGCTGCTCAACATGCTCGGCGGCCTCGACCGGCCGTCCGCCGGCAAACTGATGGTCGACGGGAAGGATCTGCTCGCCTTCTCCGAGCGCGATCTGGTGAAGTACAAAAGGGAAACCGTCGGCTTCGTCTGGCAGAACAAGGCGCGCAACCTGATTCCGTACCTGACGGCGCTCGAGAACGTGGAGCTGCCGATCCTGCTGCGCGGCAGGCGGCGCCGGGAACGCGCCGTCGAGCTGCTCGAGGCGGTCGGGCTCGGACACCGGATGAAGAACCGGCTCAGCGAGCTGTCGGGAGGGGAGCAGCAGCGCGTCGCGATCGCGATCGCCCTCGCCAACCAGCCGAAGCTGCTGCTCGCCGACGAGCCGACCGGCGCGCTCGACACGAAGACGTCGGGCCAGGTGATGGACCTGTTCCGCGAGCTGAACCGGTCGATGGGGCTGACGATCGTCATCGTCACGCACGACCAGCAGCTCGCGCGCAAGGTCGATCGCGTCGTCGCGATCCGCGACGGCAAGACGTCGTCGGAACTGATCCGGCGCTCGTACCGTGAAGATTACGAGAGCCTCGAGCGCGAGGCGGAGGAGAGCCATGTGGAGTACGCCGTTGTCGACAAGGCCGGACGGCTGCAAATTCCCGCGGGGCTCATGAACGCGGAAGGCTTCCGCAACGCACGGCGGGTGCGTGTGGAGATGGAGAACGGACGCATCGTGCTGTACCCGCCGGAGGAGGAGAAAGCGGAAGCGAAGTGACGGGTGCCGTCCACCGGTCCGGCGCGCGGCAAGCGAACCCAGGCCTATCGCCGTACCGCAAGTCGACTGTCGCGCCGCAAGATGCCCGCCGCGCCGCAAGCAAAAGGCCGTGCCCGGGGAAGGCACGGCCTTTCATCCGTTTCTTCAGGTTTGCGTCAATTCCTCCATCTGCCGGATCAGATCCTCGAACACGCTCATCGCCTGCTCGATCGGCTCCGGCGTCGACATGTCGACCCCGGCCTTCTTCAGGATGTTGATCGAGTAGTCGCTGCCGCCGCTCTTCAGGAATCCGAGGTAACGCTCGACCGCCGGCTCGCCCTCGTCGAGAATCTGCTTCGCGAAGCTCGTCGCGGCCGAGAAACCGGTCGCGTACTTGTACACATAGAAGCTCGAGTAGAAATGCGGAATGCGCGCCCACTCCATCTCGATGTCCTGGTCGACCACCATGCCGTCGCCGTAGTACAGCTTGTTCAGATCGTAGTAGATGCTGCACAGGAGCTGCGGCGTGAGCGATTCGCCGGCTTCCGCCTTCTCGTGGATGATTTTCTCGAACTCGGCGAACATCGTCTGGCGGAACACCGTCGTGCGGAACTGGTCGGCGTAGTAGGTGAGCAGGTACATTTTTTCCTTCGGGTCGGTCGTGCGCTTCAGCAGGTAGTCCATCAGCAGCGATTCGTTCAGCGTCGACGCGACCTCGGCGAGGAAAATGGTGTACTGCGCGTCGCGGTACGATTGGTGCCGGTCCGAATAGTACGAGTGCAGGGCGTGGCCCATTTCGTGCGCCAGCGTGAACATGCTGTTCAGGTTGTCCTTGTGGTTGAGCAGCACGTAGGGGTGGGTGCCGTAGGCGCCCCAACTGTAGGCGCCGCTCCGCTTGCCCTGGTTCTCGTAGACGTCGATCCAGCCGCCCTCGAACCCTTCTTTCAGCACCTTCTGATAGTCCGGGCCGAGCGGGGCGAGGCCTTCCAGCACCGTCCGCTTCGCCTCTTCATACGGGATTTCCATCTTGAACTCTTCCACGAGCGGCGCGAACAGGTCGTACATGTGCAGCTCTTCGACGCCCAGCAGCTTCCGCCGCAGCTCCATGTAGCGGTACATGAGCGGCAGATGCTTGTGAATCGTGTCGATCAGATTCACGTACACGTCCTTCGGGATGTTGTCGGCAAACAGCGACATCTCCAGCGCGGACGGGTATTTGCGCGCCTTGGCGTAGAACAGATTCTTGTTCACGTTGGCGGCGAGCGTCGAGGCGAGCGTGTTTTTCAGCTTGCCGTATGTATCGTACATCGCCTTGAACGCGGCTTCGCGCACCGACCGGTCGCGGCTCTCGAGGAACTGGATGTACGTGCCGTGGGTGAGCTCGACTTCCTCGCCCTGCTCGTTCCGGATCTTCGGGAACTTGAGGTCGGCGTTGTTCAGCATGCCGAAAATCGTGTTCGGCGCCTGACTGATGTTGCCGGCCTGGGCGAGCAGCGCCTCCTCGGCCTTGCTCAGGATGTGGGCCTTCTGGCGGCGCATCTCTTCGAGCGTGAACCGGTAAGGCTTCAGGTTCGGGTCCTCGATCAGCTTCGCGAGCGTCTCATCCGGCAGGCTGAGCACCTCCGGCGTGATGAACGAGAGCGCCTCGTTCGCTTCGACGCTCAGCTTCTTCGACTTGTCCGCGAGCGCCATGTTGATCGGCTCGGCCGTATCCTCGTGGTGGCGCATGTTCGCGTACACATAGAGTCGTTCGACGTGGAGCGACAGCTCATCCTCGAGCTCGAAGCAGGCCTTGAGCTGCGCCGGATCGGACAGCTTGCCCTGGAACCCGGCCGCCTTCGCGATCAACGCCTTGGCCTGCTCGTATTCCCGGTCCCATTCGGCCTGCGAAGGAAAAAGATCCTCCAGCCGCCAATGATACTTCGGATCGGTCTCGGAACGTTTCGGAACTTGCTGCATGACGGGGTTCCTCCTTGGGGACAAGATATCGGCCTGCGCGGCGTGCGCGGCCGTGCGGTCGATCCGTACGGGAGCCGCCGCGGCCAGCAGGACGAGGGTGAGGAGGGCGGAGATCCGTTTCATGACCGCACTTCCTTTTTTTGCCCTCTAGTATGCGCCGCGGCAAGCCGATTCATGTGACGGTTCAGCCGCCCATCGTCAGAAACGCGTACACCAGCATGATGAACGCGGCCGCGATGAGCACGACCGCGAACAGCGCCAGGTACCGCCGCACCGGCGGTGCGATCGCATCCCGCTTCATGATCAGGATGGCGCCGAACGAAAAGGCGACGATAATGAAAATGACGAGCGCTGTGGTATCCATCGGTTCCTCCAGATTCCGGCGTTCGCTAAGCAATTCGCCGTCCGGCATGTTTTTCCTGCCCGGTTCCGGAGCCGGCGTGCGTCAGATCGAGCGGAACTTCGCGAGGATTTCTTCCCGCTCTTGTTCGCCGCCTGCCAGCCTCTCCACCTGAAAACGGGATTCCGCCCACGCCAGCATTTCCGGACGGCTCAGGAACGTGCGGCATTCTTCGCCCCATTCGTCGGAAATTTCGCGGACGACGAGCGACTTGCCCTGCACTTCCACGGTCAGCATATTGTATTTGTCGCGCTTGTAGATCTGAACTTTCCGCGTCACGGCCATTGTTCTCCGCCTCCTGTGATTTGCTCCCATCATATCGAACGGGGGGTTGGAAATCAACCGGATCGAATGTATGATAAGGGCAAGGGTTCGGGCTGCCTGAAGGCGTGAACCCGGAGACGAGATGAGTCGAGAAGAGGAGAGATGAGAATATGACGAGGAAGTATGAACAGGTCGGCACGGCGATGACGTGCCGGAGCTTCGAGGAGTATGTGCGCATGTTCGCGCTCGGGGATCCGCCGGCTGCGGCGGGCGAGGTGCTGGATGTCGCCTCGGGCGCGTCGTCGTTCACGGCCGAAGCCGCGCGGCGCGGACTTGCGATCGTCGCGGTCGACCCGCGGTACGGGTTGCCGGCGGATGCGCTTTATGAGGAAGCGCGGACCGAGATTGACGTGTCGACGGCCAAACTGGAAGGTTTGAAGGATCTGTTCGATTTTTCATACTACGGCAGTCTGGAAAACCATCGCGCCGGTCGCGAAGCGTCGCTGGAACGGTTCATTACCGATTTCGCGGCGGACCGGCGGGAGGGGGGCGGCCGATATGTCGCGGGCGAGCTGCCGCATCTGCCGTTCGAAGACGATCGGTTTGATCTGGTGCTGTGCAGCCATTTTCTTTTTTTGTATGGCGAGCACTTCGACGAGGATTTTCATGAGCGCGCCGTGCTCGAGCTGATCCGCGTCTGCCGTCCCGGCGGGGAAGTGCGGATCTATCCGCTGGTGACGCTGAGTTTCCGGGAGTACCCGCATCTGGACCGGCTGGTCGACCGGGTGCGGCGGGAAACAGGCTGCGAGGTTGCGTTTCCCGAGTCGCGGCTGCCGTTCATCCCGGGCTCTGACCGGCTGATGGTGATCCGGAAGCCGGATTTGTCCGGCTGAATGGGCTGTCGCGCGGAATCGCGGGGCGATTAGCGGCACCGCATGCCGTTAATGCGCCTGGCGGCCGTGGCCGGACTTGCGATAAAGGCATCGCATGCCGTTAATGGCTGGCGGATAGGCTGGACAGGCCGCAGAAGGAACGTGGTTCCGTTACAGGGGAAGCGGACGCGCGCGGGAGCCGAGTAACGGCGTGTGGTTCCGTAAGCGGAGCGTTCGGGCTTGTTCGGCCTCGGCCCGGTCGGCCGGAATCGCCGCCAAATCAGCGCCCGAAAAAATAAAATTCGATTTTAGGCGAAATTCATTTGCTTTTTGCCCCGCACACGCGTATACTGTGTCTAAGCGCCGGACGATCGGTGCGAATTTCGGGAGGTTGTTCATTTGAAAGGTACGGTAAAGTGGTTTAACGCCGAGAAGGGCTACGGCTTCATTCAAGTCGAAGGCGGCGACGACGTGTTCGTTCATTTCTCGGCCATTCAGGGTGAAGGGTTCAAGACGCTGGACGAAGGCCAGCTCGTCGAATTCGACATCACCCAGGGCAATCGCGGCCCGCAAGCGGCAAACGTCATCAAGTTGTAAGAGTGAACAACTTCTTATAATGATAGATGCGTTGCAAGATCAAGACTCCGGATGCTTCCGGGGTCTTTCTTGTTTTGACCGGAGCGCGCGGGCAGTGGTAAACTGCTGTATGGAATCAAGCCCGGGAGGATCAACGAACCATGCCGAAGTTCAAACTGTTCAAAGACCGCAAGGGCAAGGCCGACCAGGCGCGGAACAACAAATTCGTCAAGCTGGCGAGGGAAATCTACATGCACGCGCGCCGCGGCGGTCCGAACCCCGAAGCGAATCTCGCGCTCAAGAACGCGATCGCGAACGCCCGCGCGGAGCAGATGCCGGTCGAGAACATCGAGCGCGCGATCAAGCGCGCGACGCAGACGGTCGGCGGCGAAGATTACGAGGAAATCATTTATGAAGGATACGGTCCGGGCGGCGTCGCGATCATGGTGAAATGTCTGACCGACAACCGGAACCGGACGGCGGCCGACGTGCGCGCCATCTTCAACAAGCGCGGCGGCAACATGGGCGAGTCGGGCTGCGTCTCGTACCTGTTCGACGAGAAGGGGCTGCTGGTCGTCAGCCGCGAGAAGCATGACATCGACGAAGATTCGATGCTGATGGCGGCGCTTGAAGCGGGGGCGGAAGATGTCATCGTCAACGAGGATTCGTACGAGATTCTGACGGCGCCCGCGGACTTCCACAAGGTGAAGCAGGCGTTGGAAGGCGAAGGCCTGGCGTTCGAGAGCGCCGGCATCCGCTGGCTGCCGCGGACGACGGTGAAGGTGGAAGGCGAGAACGCCGAGAAGCTGCTGAAAATGATGGACGCGTTCGACGACAACGACGACGTGCAGGACGTGTACGCCAATTACGAGATCGACGACGAAGAGCTGGCCAGACTGGGCGGTTGACGGGCCGACAGGCCGCGCCGGGATGGCGCGCCCGCATGACCGCATGACGAAACAGGCTGTCCCTCGCGTTTGCAGCGGGGGACAGCCTGTCCGATTGTGTGCGGCCGGGCCGCGCGCACGGATGCATCAGGAGATGATCGTCAGAATTTCGTCGATTTCCTTGCGCGGCAACCGGCCCGGCGTTTCGGCCGGATGGCCGAGGGCGATCACCATGTTGACCTGGCGCGACTCGTCGATATTCAAATATTCCTTGAGCCGCGCTTCGGCCAGCAGCACCGGCCCGGTCATCGGGCAGGTGGCCAGCCCCATCGCGTGGGCGGCGAGCATCAGGTTCATCGCGGCGAGGCAACTGCTCTTGATCCCTTCCTCGCGCCACACTTCTTCCGGCACCAGTCCGATGGGATCGAAAATGCGCTCGCGGAACTTCGACCGATACGGGGTAGCGAGACAGATGACGAGCGCCGGAGCGTCCGAAAACGCGGTCGCGTAAGGGCCGAACGATTTCACGAGCAGCCGCGCTTCTTTCGCGAGCCCGCGCTCCTCGGCGTCCTTCGCCCGCGCGTGCAGTTCCTGCCAGGTCATGTCCTCGATCGCGCGGATCTTGTCCCGGTCCGTGATGACGATGAATTCCCAGGTTTGCGAGTTCGTGTCGCTGGGCGCGTAGCGGGCGCAATCGATCAGCTCCCGGATCTGCTCCGTTTCCACGGGCTGGTCCCGGAACTTGCGCACGCTGCGCCGGTCAAGCAAGATCTGTTTGAAGGTCAGGTAGTCCATTGTGTTGATCCATCCTTTCGTTCTCAATTATAGGCGATCCGGACTTCCGGCGCCAACGGGAAGATCGCATCCGCTGGAATTATGCCGGATGACATGGTACATTATTGGGTGGAGGTTCACAATGGGTGATTCATGGTTCGTCTTCGATGAACGTCTGGGGATCGAGGTCCCGGAGCTGGAGCACGAGTGGGAATCGTATCCGCCGGAAGTAAGGAGCGAGATTCTCGACCGGTGGGAGACGATTCGCGGGCGGATCCCCGACCGGATCCTTGAGCTGGAAGAGCGGATCCGCGAGCTTCAGCGGCAAATGGACGAGGAGGAAGATTTCGAGACTTCCTGCCGGCTCAACGCGGATATCGCGGAGCAGGCGAGCCGAATCAACGATCTGAACATCTGGTACCGCATCAATCAGACGATTGATTCGCGGCGTCATACCTGACGGACGGAGGCGCCGCCGTTGAACGGAACAAGGAATTCGCGGAGCGGCACGCCGACCGGGCCGATCCGGCTCATGTACCGGATGTACCGGCGCGTGCTTCCCGCCGTATACGAGGAACTGGGGCGCTGGCGCGCGCGGGCGGAGGCGATTCCCGATCCCGAGCTGCGCGCGCAGGCGCTGGCCAGCATGTCGAGCAAGCAATTCCATTGCGAAGGCGGGGCGGTGTTCGCGGCGGCGGTCCCGGATCGCAGCGGCGAGCTCGTGGCGCTGATCGTCGCCCTGCAGACCATCAGCGACTATCTGGACAATCTGTGCGACCGCAGCACATCGCTGGATCCGGACGATTTTCGCCTGCTGCATCGCGCGATGCTTGACGCGGTCGACCCGGATGCCGCGCCGACCGATTATTACGCGCACCGCGCCGAGCGGGAGGACGGCGGCTATCTGGCGGCGCTGGTCGCCGCGTGCCAGGCTTGCGTCCGCCATCTGCCCGGCTACGCCGTCGTGCAGCCGCATGTTTCGCGCTTCGCCGAATTGTACGGCGATCTGCAGGTGTACAAGCATATCCGGCGGGACGAGCGGCTCGAGCGTCTTCAACAATGGTGGGCGCACCATCGGGCGGACCATCCCGAGCTCTTCTGGAACGAATTTGCGGCCGCGACCGGCTCAACGCTCGGCATGTTTGCGCTGTTCGTCGAAGCCTGCAGGCCGGATGTGACGGAGCGGGAAGCGGAGCGGACGGCGAACGCCTATTTTCCGTATCTGTGCGGCCTGCATATCCTGCTCGACTATCTGATCGACCAGGAGGAGGACCGGATCGGCGGCGATCTGAATTTCTGCAGCTACTATATGAACGATGCGGAGATGATGCGGAGGATCGGCTGGATCGCGGACCAGGCGCGCCGGGCGGCGGACCGGTTGCCATGCCGGAAATTCCACCGGATGGTGATCGAAGGATTGCTGGCGGTCTATCTGTCCGATCCGAAGGCGGCCGAACAGCCCGTCGTCCGCTTCATCGCGCGCGAGCTGATGCGGAACAGCCCGATGACGCGGCTGTTCTTCCGGCTCAACGCGCTCTGGATCCGGAGGCGCGTGAAGGCGCCGCGCCGCTAAAGGCCGCCGGACGAAAGGCTGTCACACCAATCGAATACAGGAGGAGTACCATGTCGGCAGTAAAACGCATTGCAGTATTGACGAGCGGGGGAGACTCGCAGGGCATGAACGCGGCGGTCCGCGCGGTGGTCCGGAGCGCGTTGTTCCATGGCATTGAAGTGTTCGGCGTGCAGCGGGGATACGCGGGGCTTCTGAAGGACGACCTGTTCCCGATGGATCTGCGCAGCGTGGGCGACATCATCCAGCGTGGCGGCACGATCCTGCAGACCGCGAGATGCAAGGAGTTCATGACGCCCGAAGGGCAGCAGCGCGGCGCGGAGGTGCTCCGGAACCGCGGCATCGACGGCCTCGTCGTCATCGGCGGCGACGGTTCGTACCAGGGCGCCCACAAGCTCAGCAAGCTCGGCATCCGGACGATGGGATTGCCGGGAACGATCGACAACGACATTCCGTTCACCGATTACACGATCGGCTTCGATACGGCCGTCAGCATCGTCGTGGACGCCGTCAACAAGCTGCGCGACACGATGACGTCGCACGAGCGGGCATCGATCGTCGAGGTGATGGGCCGCCACAGCGGCTACATCGCGCTCTATTCGGGGCTCGCGAGCGGCGCGGAGACGATCATCGTCCCCGAGGTGCCGTACGACATCGACGTGATCGCGACGCGGATGTCCGACAATTTCAAGGCCGGCAAACGGCACAGCATCGTCATCGTGGCGGAGGGCGCGGCCAGCGGCAACGACATCGCCGAGGCGATCATCCGGCGCACCGGCATCGAGCCGCGCGTGACGGTGCTCGGACACATCCAGCGCGGCGGCTCGCCGACGCACAACGACCGGATCCTCGCCAGCCGGCTCGGCGATTACGCCGTCCGCAAGCTGATGGAGGGCGACTCGAGCAAGGGCTGCGGCATCGTGAGCGGCGAGCTGGTGGCAACGGACATCGAGAAGGTCGTCACCACGAAGAAACCGTTCAACATGGAATTGTACAATCTTGCTCTGCGTCTTTCGCAATAAATACCGTCAAGCGCAAGGGCTGCTCCCGAACATCGGGGGCAGCCCTTGAACGTTCAATACTGCACGCCTGCCGTATATTTGTTGCCCGCGTTCCAGATCATGAACTCCTCGACGCCGGTATCGGCCAGCGCCCGGATCTGCGCCTCGACCTCGGCCTTGCCGTAGGGGATGTAATGCCCCTTGCCGAGCCAGGTCGCGGTGAAATCCTGGATCCACGGGCGGATGATCGGCTTCCGGTCGCCGAGCGGGTCCAGCTTCTCGTGCGTGTCCTCCATCGCGCCCTTGATGGTGGCGTACGGCTCCTTGTCCGGATCCTTCAGCCCGAACCAGCCGGTGCTGTAGTGGCTAGGATAGACCATCGGACTGATCACGTGCACATTCTCCGATATCTTCACGAAGTCCTGCCCGATGCCTTCCGCTGCGGGAACCGAAGCGGCATAGCCGAAAATATCGACCGACACGCGAACGCCCAGCGGCTCGAGCTGCTTCTTCGCGTATTCCACAAAACCGCTCACGACATCCACGCGGCTTTCGTCGGTCCGGTCGTATTGCAGCTTGTCGGCCCGCTTCTCGAAACCTTCCGGGAACCGGACATAGTCGAACTGGATTTCCCTGAACCCGAGCCGCGCCGCTTCCTTGGCCACCGCCACGTTGTAGTCCCAGACTTCGCGGCGGTACGGATTGACGAAGCTTTCGCCGCGGCCGTTTTTCCATACGCTTCCGTCGGATGTCCGGAACGACAGATCGGGGCGCTTGCCGGCGAGGACGGAGTCCTTGAACACGACGATGCGCGCGATCGGGTAGACGCCGTCGGCCTTCAGCCTGTCCATCAATTCCGCCATGTCTTTGATGATTTTCTTCGTCGTGCCGAGTTCGGCCAGTTCCGGATTGTCCGTCGGCCAGGTGATGTACCCGTAGTCGTCCTTCACGTCAATGACCATCGCGTTCAGGTCGGTGTTTCGGACGAGCTCGAGCAGCTCTGCCATGCGCGAGCCGCCGGCGCTGTGGGCCGTGACGTAGATGCCCTTGACCTTCGGCGCATCCGGCTGCGGATCGTATTTGCCTGCCGGAGTCTCCGTTTCCGGAGCCGTTACGGGTTCCTGCGCTTCCGCGCCGGAACCGGGCGCATGCGTGCCGGGAGCTTCCGCAATGATCTCTCCGCCGCCGCTTGCCGGCAGCCCGCCCGACGGAATCTCGTAATGGCCGGTGCCGGACAGCACGCCGTGCATCAGCAGCAGGATCGTAAGCAACATATCCATGTGGTTTCTCCGCTCCCCGCAAGCTCTCTTAAGAACATCTACAACTATTATACTGCAGGCAAGGATTCGCAGACAGAGGAATTTTGCGGGATATTGCGGAAATCTGCCGACGCGCGTCGACACGCGGACAAAACGGGTAAAACGGGCAAAACAGAGGCGGGAACGATCCGGCCGTTCCCGCCTCAAGGTCAATGCAACAGCTTGTGTTTCTGTTGCTCGCAAATGCTGTGCTGCACGATCTCCAGCGCATCCTCCGGTTCGAGCCTGTCGAACCCTTCGCGGAGCACGATGCCCATGCTCAGCTCCTTCCGCGTCAGGAAAGGAAGCAGCTCGGGCGCGTGCCGCTCGACAATCTGCCACAACGTCACCATCGCGAGTTCCACTTCCATCACCCTCCCCGAACGGATTCAAACCATTTACAGGGCCGGACGCAGGACGGAAAGCCCGGGTGCATGTTCATTATACCATCCGGGACACGGGGTGAACAGTGAAAATGGATGGTTGCGCTAGACCTTGCGAAAATCCCCCATGACGCTGACCGTTTCGACGATTGTGACGAAAGCCTTCGGGTCCGTCTCGCGGATCATGGCGCGCAGCGCGGACAGCTCGTAGCGGGTCGTGACGGTCATGAGCATCAGCTTGTCCTCGCCCGTGTAGCCGCCGCGAATCGGGATGACCGAGACGCCGCGCGGCAGGGTGCGGAGCTTCCGGAGCATCCCGGCGGGATCACGGCTGATGATGAACGCCGTCACCTTGAGCTGCCGGATGTGGATCGTGTCGATCAGCTTGCCGCTCACGTACATCGACAGCATCGAATACATGGCGCCTTCCCAGTCTTCCGACCGGATCGCCTGCAGGAGGACGATGGCGACGTTCATCATGATCAGCAGCATGCCGACCGGCACTTCCCGCCGCCGCGTCACGATCGTCGCGACGATGTCGATGCCGCCGGTCGATCCGCCGTAGCGCAGGGCAAGCCCGGAGCCGATGCCGACGGCGACGCCGCCGAAGACGGCCGCCAGAATCGGGTCGGCCGCAAGGGAGTGGACGGGCGCAAGGCGGAGCAGGATGGAGGTGACGGCGACGGAATAGACACTCCAGACGATGAACGTGCGGCCGAGGGCGAACCAGCCCCAAATTAGGATCGGAAGATTCAGCGCAAAATACAGGATGCCGGCATCAAGCTCCGTTGCATAGCTGAGCAGCATCGACACGCCGGACACGCCGCCGCTGAGCAGCCGGTGCGGAATGAGGAGAAAGTTGAAGCCGAAGGCGATCAGGGCCGAAGCGCAGGTCATGATGAACGCCGTCCGGACGCGGCGCGCGGCGATCAAGGCCATCGCTCCCTTCCATTTCCGGAAATGGGCATCAGCACCGGCTAGTATCGCCGTTTTCCGTTCGCTGGTATTCGCAGGTCGACCTGTGCTATAATGAACGGGATATTCTTTCAGAAGGCAAAGATGACAAAGGAGTTTGAGAAAGTTTGAAAACATTCGCTGAATTCGGCCTGGAGCCGAAAGTGCTGCAGGCTGTTACCGAAATGGGGTTCGAGGAAGCGACGCCGATCCAGGCGAAAGCCATTCCGATCGCGATGAGCGGCGCCGACCTGATCGGACAAGCGCAGACGGGAACCGGGAAGACGGCCGCCTTCGGGATTCCGCTCATCAGCAAGATTCCGCCGGAAGAAGAGCGGATTGTCGCCCTGGTCATGACACCGACCCGCGAGCTCGCCATTCAGGTGGCCGACGAGATCGGCAAGCTCGCCCGCTACAAGGGCATCCGCACGCTGCCGATCTACGGCGGACAGGACATCGGCCGGCAGATCCGCGCGCTCAAGAAGAGGCCGCAAATCATCATCGGCACGCCTGGCCGGCTGCTCGACCATATCAACCGGAAGACGATCCGGCTGGATGACGTGCACACGGTCGTGCTGGATGAAGCCGACGAAATGCTGGACATGGGCTTCATGGAGGATATTACGACGATCCTCGGACTCGTGCCCGAAGATCGCCAGACCATGCTCTTCTCCGCAACGATGCCTCCCAACATCCAGAAGCTGGCACAACAATTTCTGCGCAACCCCGAGCATGTATCGGTCATTCCGAAGAACATCACGGCGCCGAGCATCGAGCAGACCTACATCGAAGTGCATGAGCGCGAAAAGTTCGAGGCGCTCAGCCGGCTGCTCGACATGGAATCGCCGGATCTCGCGATCGTGTTCGGCCGCACGAAGCGCCGCGTCGACGAGCTGAGCGAGGCGCTGCAGAAGCGCGGCTATTCCGCGGACGGCCTGCACGGCGACCTGTCGCAGAATCAGCGCGACGCCGTCATGCGCAAGTTCCGCGACGGCAGCATCGACGTCCTCGTCGCGACGGACGTCGCGGCGCGCGGTCTGGACGTGTCCGGCGTCACGCACGTCATCAACTTCGACCTGCCGCAGGATCCGGAGAGCTATGTGCACCGGATCGGCCGCACCGGCCGCGCGGGCAAGGAAGGGATCGCCTACACGTTCGTCACGCCGCGTGAAATCGACCATTTGCACTTCATCGAGCGGGTGACGCGCCAGCGCATCGCGCGACGGCCGCTGCCGAGCCTCGCCGAAGCGATCGAGGGCAAGCAGCGTGTGACGGCCGAGAAGCTGATCGAGATCATCCAGCGCGATGATTTCGCCGAGTACAAGGGCATCGCGATCCAACTGCTCGAGCAGTACGATTCGGTGCATCTCGTCGCGGCGGCGATGAAGCTGCTCACCGGCGAAAAGAAGGACGTCGAGATCGAGCTGACGCCGGAAGATCCGATCCGCGCGAAGAAGCGCCGGCCGGACATCCGCTCGAGCGGACGGCGGTTCGGCGGCTCGTTCGGCGGTTACGGCGACCGGAATTCCCGCGCCGGCGGCCGAAGCGGCGGCTACGGCGGCCGCGGCGGCTACGGCAATTCCGGCAGGAGCTACGGCCGAAGCGACGGAAGCCGACCGCGCGCAGGCGGGCGCAGCTACGGCGAAGTCCGCCGGTCTGGCGGCTGGTCCGAGGAATAACCAACCATCCGGCGATGACCGGGGCACCGGGAGGGCTGCGCGTTCGCGGTGCCTCTTGCGCCCCGGTCTTTCTTTACGGAGCACAGGGCAGAGGAGTCAGGTTAACGGAGGGATTCACCGATGGAAATGCGGGGCATGATGGGCGGCTTTTACAAATTGTCGGAATGGATCATGCGGCTGTCGGTCACGAATCTGCTGTGGGTCATCACGTCGCTGCCGTTCTGGTACCTGTTCTTTTTCGGGGTCATTGTGCCGCTGTCGGACACGGAACCGAACATGGACGCCGTGTTCTCCGGGCTCATCGTCTCGACGGCGGTGGTGCCGTTCGTGCTGTTCCCGGCGACGTCCGCCATGTTCACGACGGTGCGCAAATGGGTGATGGGCGACGTCGACGTGCCGCTGCTCAAGACGTTTTTCCGCGGCTACAAGGAGAATTACAAGGTCAGCATGCTGGGCGGCATCGCCTATTCGCTGTTCTTCGTCATCATCTTTCTCGATATCCGGTTCTATTTCAACGGCGCGCCCGGCATCGAACTGATCTCGTACGTCTTCATGGGCATCGCCATCCTGCTCGCTGTGTCGCTGTTCAACTTCTTCTCCATGGTTGCGCACTACCACATGAAGACGCTTCAATTGATCAAGAACGCCGTGCTCATCACGATCGGCCGGCCGTTCCGCTCGCTGTCGTCGGCCATCGCGGCCGCGGGCATCGTCTGGATCAGCACGCGCTTTACGTTCCTGCTTCCGTTCTTCACCGCCGTGGCCATCGCGTACCTGTCTTTCCTCAATTTCTACCAGATCTATCTGAAGCTGAAGGAGCAGCAGGAACGGCAGGAGCTGGAGCGGCAGGAACAGGAGGAGCAGGAGCGGCAGGAGCAGGAAGAGCAGGAGCAGCATCGGGCGCAGGAGCAGGATCAAGAAACGAAGAATCGGGCCTGACGCGGTTTACTTTTGCCCGGAGCGGGGATATAATACGAGTACATCCTGCGGTGTGCGTTACGGCCTCCATCGTTGTTTTGAACCAACAATGATCATAAGGGAGACCTACATCGGAGCGCGGCTGAAATGCCCCCGAAAGGGGACTTCAAAAACGTTCCTGCGGTCACCCACCTGCGAGAGCGGGTTCAGAAACAAACAGGCCGGACGGCATTTGCGGGGGTTTTCTGACGCGTTCGGGCGCATGCGCGCCGCCCATACAGGCCTCCGGTTGTCCCGATTTCGGCATCCGGAGGCTTTCGTGTGCCAATGGCTCAAGACGGACGGTTTTCTCCGCCGTTTTTTCGTGATATCATAGGGGAAGCTGGAAAGAGGCCGGAGGGGAGACATTTTGCTGAAGCGTACGCTGATCGGGCTGATTCGAAGCTTCGAACAGACCGGTGACCGGGCGAAAGACCCGCTGCTGAAATCCCACTACTACAAACTGTCGAAAGAGAAGGCCTGGGAAGAAGTCGTATCGACCCTGAAAAAAATGCCGGGATACAAGGTGCTGCACGCGGTGGAATCGGTCGGCGAGATCGTGCTGGAAAAGCGGACCGCCTTCGGGCGGACCATGGATATCACCGTGTCGGTCATTCCCACGGGGCCGATCACTTCGGCGGTCGACATCTATTCGGCGTCTCGCGGGTCGTTCGGCGATCTCGGATCCAATTACCGGGTGATTCTCGATATTTACCGTACGCTGGACAAGAAATTGGCGGCATACAAAACGGAATCGCCCTGATCCTGAAACCGTCGCGGCATGCTGTCCGGTCGAGAGATGCGGACGGCTTTTGTTTTTTCTGAATACATTGAAGATTGAAAGAACCGCCGGATACGGTCCGACGGTTCACGGTTCGAAACGGGCTTACAGCAGCTCGCGGACGGCGGCCAGTGCCGCGTCGTAATCCGGATGCTCGGTCATCTCGCGCACATATTCGACATAGCGGATCGTGTCGTTCTCGTCGATCACGAAGATGGAACGGTAATCGAGGGCGAATTCCTTGATCAACACGCCGTACGCTTTGCCGAAATTGTTGTCCTTGTAGTCCGAGAGCATGACGACGCGGTCGACGCCGGCGGCGCCGCACCAGCGGGCCTGGGCGAACGGCAAGTCGACGCTGACGGTGAGCACGACCACCTTGTCACCGAGCTTGGCCGCCTCTTCGTTGAAGCGGCGCGTCTGTGCGTCGCAGACGCCGGTGTCGATCGAAGGTACGACGCTGATCAGCTTGATTTTGCCGGCAAAGTCGGCGAGCGATACGGTTTCAAGCAGCGATTTGTTCAGCTTGAAATCGGGCGCCTTGTCGCCGGGCTTCAGTTCGGGACCGATCAGCGTGATCGGATTGCCCTTGAACAAGGCTGCGCCTGTGCGTTCCTGGGTCATTTTCGAAACAACCTCCTTGCGAAAGTCGACGTTCAGCCTCCATTATAAACGCTCACTGAGGACATTGTCCAATCCATGGAAGCGGGGTACGGACATGATTTTCCTGCGATACGAGAGCTTTCGCGAATACTTGCGGTATTACCCCGTCACGTCGGTCATCCTGGCTCTGAATCTGCTCGTGTTTCTGGCGGATTTGGTCCTGGAGGGCACGCCCTTGCTCGACGCGGGGTTCTTCCGGCTGCATCCGGTCTATGACCGCTACGGACTGCTGGAACCGTGGCGTTACGCGACGTCCGTTTTTCTCCATGCGAATTGGGAGCATCTCCTGTTCAACATGTTCTCGATCCTCGTGTTTGCGCCGCCGCTCGAACGCCTGCTCGGACATGTGAGGTATGCGGCGTTCTATCTGCTCGCGGGCATTCTGGGGAACGTGTACAGCGCCGCGGTGCACATCGGAGGAATTCACAGTGCGGTCGGCGCTTCCGGCGCGGTGTACGGCGTGTTCGGCGCCTATCTGTACCTCGCCCTGTTCCGGAAGCGGGTCATGGACGAAGCGTCGCGCAAGACCGTCTATACGATCTTGCTGTTCGGATTGCTTTATTCGCTCATATCCCCTAGAATTGATATCTGGGCTCATGTCGGAGGATGCCTGGCCGGTTTCCTCATGCTGGGCATTCTGGTCCGAAGCCGCGGCAGATGAAGGACCGTTAACGTATCGGGCGGGAGCAGGATCGGATGGAACTCAGACAGTTGTATTACTTCGTGAAAGTGGCGAACCGCGAGCACGTGACGCGCGCGGCGGAGGAGCTGCATGTCGCACAGTCCGCGGTCAGCCGGCAGATTCATCTGCTTGAAGAGGAGCTCGGCGTCAAGTTGTTCATCCCGAAGGGGCGCAATTTGCAGCTTACCCACGCGGGGAAGCTGTTCCTGAAGCGCGCGGAGGCGATTCTCTCCGATCTGGACCGCGCCATTGCGGAAATCCACGAATTGACCGACCCGGAGCACGGCGAAGTCCGGCTCGGGTTCCCGCACAGTCTGGGCACGCATCTCGTGCCGACGGTGATCGCGGATTTCCGCAAGAACCATCCCGGCGTCCGGTTCATTTTCCATCAGGGCGTGTACGCGTCGCTGATCCGGGATGTGCTCACGGGCGAGGTCGATCTCGCGTTCATTTCGCCGCTGCCGGAAAATGACGACCAGTTGTGCGGCCACGCCGTGCTCAAGGAGAAGCTGCTCGCCGTCGTGCCGATGCATCATCCGCTGGCCGGCGAGCCGGTCATCGAGCTCGCGCAGCTCAAGGACGAGCCGTTCGTCCTGTTCCGTGAAGGGTATTCGCTCCGCCCGATCGTCTGGGAAGCGTGCCTCAAGGCCGGATTTACGCCGAAAATCGCGTTCGAGGGCGAGGAGACGGACACGATCCGCGGACTCGTCGCGGCCGGCATGGGCGTAAGCCTGCTGCCGGAAATGGCGCTCGAGCAGACCGGACCGCTCATGCCCGCAAAGATCGAGCTGAAGGATCCGGTCACGCGGATCATCGGCGTCATCCATCGGCCGAACGAGCAGATGCCGCTCGTCGCGCGCGTATTCCATCAATATTTGCTGGATTATCTCCACAAACGGTTCGGTCCCGCGACATGAAAAAGAGGGCTGCATGCGTCAATGCGACGCATGCAGCCCTTGTGCGTTGTTCCGGACGGGAAGACCGTCATTCTTCCCGGGCGGATGTGAAGATCAGGATGTACTTGATCAGCTCGAGCAGCGAGATCAACGCGGCGGCAACATACGTCCAGGCCGCGGCGTTCAGCACCTTCGCGACTCCGCGCTCCTCGTCGCGCGAGATGAACCCTTCCGCGATCATCAGGTCCCGCGCCCGGCTGCTGGCGTTGAACTCGACCGGCAGCGTGACGAGCTGGAAAGCGACGGCCGCGGAGAAAAAGATGATGCCGAGGCCGATCAGGTTCAGCGCGCTGAACAGGAAGCCCGCGATCAGCAGGAACGGGGCGATGCCGGACGCGAACCGGACGACCGGGAACATGCGATGGCGGAGCACCAGCATCGGATAGTGCTGCGCGTGCTGAATGGCGTGTCCGACCTCGTGGCAGGCGACCGCCACGGCCGAGATCGAGCGCTCATAATAGACCGGTTCAGACAGCCGCACGACGCGATGAATCGGGTCGTAGTGGTCGGTCAGCACGCCGCGCACCGGCTCGATCGGCACATCGTGCAGTCCCTGCGAATCGAGCATCCTCCGCGCCGCGTCATAACCGGTCATTCCGCGCATGTTCGGCACTTCGGCCCAGCGGTTGAATGTTCCCTTGACACGGAACTGCGCCCAGATCGAGACACCGAACGCGATCAGAATCAGAAAATCCATCGGGTGAAAGAACAAGGTGAACCCCTCCGTTTCGTTGTGTTGAACCCGTGATGCGTCCCTACAGAATCGAGGCTTTGTCAATGAACAGCAGAAGCGCTTCGACGCAAGCGGCGGTCTGGGGCATGAGACGCTTGTAGACGCTGCGGGCCTGGTGCGGTTTCAGTCGGCTGAGCACCGGTTCCAGTTCCTTCATTTCGCGCTGCAGTCTGTTCAGCGACAACTGCAGGTCGGTCAGCTTGCGGCTGATCTGTTCTTCGGAGGAAATCCGCTTCCAGCCGTCGAGCATCTCCCTGATTTCTTCGAGCGTATATTTCTCCTGTTTCAATTGTTCAATACGTTTGAGCCGCTCGAGCGTTTCAGGGCCGTACAGCCGATAGTTGCCGGCGGTGCGCTTCACGGGGCGGATCAGGCCGATCGTCGTGTAGAAGTCGATGGTGCGCGGGCTGACGTTGGCCTTGGCCGCAAGCTCGCCAATCCGGAACAAGGTCTGGTCCAAAGCTCTCACCACCCTTCCGTGTTTGACGCTTTTCGTGCCTCTAAATTCATATGATAACCAATCCCCATGCATACAGTCAAACGTGATGGTTGTTGTTCGGTCCGTCTATCATTATGTCAACTTATCATACATATATTTCAAATGACGGTTGCGCCGTTTGGTCCGGACCGGTCTGCAAAGGCGAAGATTCGGGGGTGAGGGGGCCATGCATGAGGGTTGATTGCGTAAAAAAACTTAACGTTAAGGTCAAAGACTTAGACGAACGTTAGATTTTTTTGCACTTTTCGCTGAAAAACCGAAAAATGAATATTGTCAAAGTGCAGGGTTCTGACTATAATGACATTAAGTCTTTCCCGTAATGTAAGATTAAATTACATGGGAGTGGTCAACATGGTGAAGAAACTGACATTGGCTGCGGGCGTACTGCTATGCCTGTTCCCGGCGATGGCGCTCGCGGCACCGTCGACGGCGTTGCTGGACATGGGGCTCAACACGCTCTGGGTTCTCCTCGCCGGAGTTCTCGTCCTCCTCATGCAAGGCGGCTTCATTCTGCTGGAGACCGGTTCGACGCGGATGAAGAACGCCGGCCACGTCGCAGGCAAGACGATCTTCACGGTCGGCCTTGCGTCGCTCGTCTACTGGGCGGTCGGCTACGGCATCGCGTTCGGGGAGGGCAACCTGTTCGTCGGCCTGAGCGACTTCTTCTATTATCCGCCGCTGGCCGGCGCGGAAGGCGAATCGTTCGCGAACGCCGCATTCTGGGTTTTCCAATGTGCGTTCGTCACGATCTCGCTGTCCATCGCGTGGGGCGGATTCGCGGAGCGCGCAAAACTTTCTTCCTATTTAATATTCACGCTGTTCTTCGCGAGCGTCATCTATCCGGTTGTCGCGCACTGGATCTGGGGCGGCGGCTGGCTGGCTGAAGACGGCGCGCAAGACTTCGCGGGTTCGACCGTCGTCCACCTGACGGGCGCGCTGGGCGCCTTCGCGGCGACCGTGCTGCTCAAGCCGCGGATCGGCAAATACAACAAGGACGGTTCGGCCAACCAAATTTTCGGCCACAACCAAGTGTACACGGCGCTGGCGGTGCTGCTGCTCTGGGTCGGCTGGTTCGGCTTCAACGCAGGCTCCACGGTATCGGTAGGCGACGGCTTCTTCGGCTACGTCGCGTTCAACACGCAACTCGGCGCGGCAGCGGGCGCGGTTGCGGCGCTCCTGATCACCTGGATCGTCAACGGCAAGGCCGATGTCGCGACGATGCTGAACGGCGCACTGGCCGGTCTCGTCGCCATCACGGCGTCCTGCGCGTTCGTCGAACCGTGGGCGGCTGTCGTCATCGGTCTCATCGCAGGCGTTCTCGTGTTCTACAGCGCGAAGATGTTCGACAAGCTGCGCATTGACGACCCGATCTATGCCCTCTCGGTCCACGGCGTGGCGGGCATTTGGGGCACGCTGGCAAACGGCCTGTTCGCGACGGAAGAGCTGGCCGAGAAGGTCGGCGTCGGTCAAGGCGGCCTGTTCTATACGGGCGACTGGTACCAACTGTGGGTGCAATTCGAATCGGTCGTTGTCGCCGGCGCCTTCGTCCTCGTGGCTTCGTTTATCGTCCTGGGCGTCATGAAAGCCCTGATCGGCTTCCGCGTCACGGAAGAGCAAGAAATTGTCGGTCTGGACCTGAGCGAACACGGCGTATACGGCTATCCGGAACAAATGAAGAAAGCGCAAGATGCGCTGAACGGCTGATTCGTATTACAATGGAATCGGCATAATGTTGGCGATGCGGGCCGGGGGGAGAAGCGCACATGAACGATCCGACGATTGACGGGCTGATCGAGGAAATCGGTTCCGCCGAGGACGCGGACGCGTTGCGCGATCTCCGGGACCAGCTTCATCGGCGGATGGAAGCGATGATCCCCGGCGACGATGTTGAATCCTTCAACGCCATATTGAACGGGATGCACGACGCGCTGATCCGGCGCGCCGTCTTCCTGTCCGAAGAAGCGATGGCACGGGCGGGGAAAGGCGCTCCCCCCGTGCCATACGCCTATTTGCTGTTCGGCAGCGGCGGACGGCGCGAGCAGACGCTCTCGAGCGATCAGGACAGCGGCCTGCTGTTTGAGGATCCCGGGCCGGGCCTGGATCCGGAGGAGGTGCGCGCCTGGTTCCGCGAGCTGGCCCGCCTGATCGTGAAGACACTGGAACGGGCGGGTTACCCGCCCTGCGAAGGCAACGTGATCAGCTCGAACGAGGCCTGGTGCGACGCGTTCCCGGTTTGGGCGGAGAAGCTGGACGCCTGGTTCGACGATCCGCATTTTGAACATGTGCGCTACCTGCTCATCCTGTCCGATGCCCGCACCGTCTGGGGCGACGACCGGCTGGCCGTTCGCCTGAAGGATCGTTATTTCCGGAACATGCGGGCCTATCCGGGCATCGCGGAGCGGATGCTGCAGAACACGATGCGCCACAAGCCGCTCGTCGGCCTGTTCGGCCAGCTTCTGCCCGAACGCTACGGCGAGGATGCCGGGAGCATCGACATCAAATACGGCGCCTACATTCCGCTTGTCAGCGCGGTGCGATTGCTGGCGATTACCGGCGGCATCCGGGAGACGTCGACCCTGTCGCGAATCCGCCGGATGCGCGAGACGGGCCGGCTGTCCGCGCAGGACGCGGACGCCTGCGAGACCGCCTTCGGCTTCTTCCTGAAGCTTCGCCTGCTGGCCGCATCGCGCAACAAGGACGGGGTGTATGCGAACAACGGCAAAGTTCCGGTATCGCTGCTCACCAAGCCGATGAGGCGCGAGCTGCGCCTTCATCTGGGCACAGTGCAGCGGCTGCGGCACGGCCTGCAGCGGCAGATAACGGGCAAGTTCCGGCCTGGAGAAGATCTTGGTGGTGATCAGGCATGAAGGAAGGTGAGCGCGGCGTCGGGCGAGCGTGGAACCTCTACAAGATGGGTGGGTTGACGCCGGCCATCGCTTCCATGTTCGGCGCGCCCGGCGCGCAGCAGATGGCGTTCATCCGCCAGGCGGCGAAGGAGCAGCGCAAGCAGCCCGTGCTCGACCAGCCGCTGATGGAGCTGGAGACGGTCGTCTTCGATCTGGAGACGACCGGCTTCTATCCGGAGAACGGGGATGAGATTTTGTCCATCGGCGGCGTGCTGATGCGCGGGCCGGAGCTGATCGAATCGCAGCAATTTTATCGTCTCGTCAATCCGAGGCGCCGCGTGCCGCGCCATATCGTCGAATTGACCGGGATTACGAACGAGATGGCGGAACAGGGCGAGGATCTCGTGCAGGCGCTCAGCGATTTTCTCGCGTTCGTCGGCAGACGGGTGCTGATCGCGCACGCTTCCGGGCATGACAAGCAATTCCTCAACGCCGCATTGTGGCGGACGTCGAAGGTGCGGCTGACGCACCGCGTGCTGGATACGATGATGGTGGCCAAATGGCTCGAGCCGGACCGGGACAGTTACGGTCTCGACGAGCTGCTCGAGTCGAACGGGGTGCCGATCGGAAGGCGCCATCACGCGCTAGAAGACGCGATCATGACGGCGAAGCTCTGGCAGCGGTACCTGGAGCGGATCGCCGCGCGAAACATCGTGACGCTCGGCGATCTGTACGCGTATCTCAGCCGGCACTAGAAACGGGTCCGGCGCTCTGCCGAGCAGCCGCCAGGCGGCCAATTCCGGCCGTCCGTCAATCCCGAAAGAGACAATCCAATATGTCATGTCCTGTGCGCCAAAGCGCAACAAGCCGTCCAGATCGGCGGCGGAAGGCGCCGGAGGCGCGCCGGGATGGGAGTGGAAGAAGCCGGCGATCCGTCGCCGGCTTCGGCGTGTTTCCGCCCATGCCCGCACCCAGTCGGCGGGATCGAAGCGGAAGGCGCTCTCCGGCTGCGGATGCGCGTTGCGCACGGGGCGTACCCGGTCGATCGGTCCGCCGCCGGTACCGGCGAGCAGCAGCCCGCAGGCTTCGGACGGACAGGCCGCGCGGCATATCCGGATCAATTGTTCGCAGGCTTCTTCGCGGATGACGATCATGGCTTCCTCCCGGCCGTCGGATGTCACCCCCAGTATAGCGCATGCGCGCCGCGGGCGTCATCCGGCGTCGCCGGCCAGTTCCGGCGGCTTGATCAGGAAGAAGACCAGGGCAAGGGCGGCGGCGGCAAGCCCCGTCACGGCGCCGAACAGCACGCCGCGCGAGAGTCCGGCGAGCCAGCCGAACGCCGGCGGCCCGAAGGCGACCCCGAGGAAGCGCAGGCTGCTGTACAGCGACGTGATCATGCCGCGGTGGCTGCGGTCGACGGCGCCGGTGATCAGCGTGTTCAGGCAGGGGAGCATCAGCCCGGTGCCGACGCTGCTTGCGGTGAGCAGGCCGACCAGCAGCGGCATGTTGCCGTGCAGCCGGACCGAGGCCGCGAACGCCGCGGTCTGGAGCGCGAGGCCGGTGTTCATCAGCGCGCGCATCAGGTGTCCCTTGTTCTTGATGACGCGGCCGGTCGCATAGGACGTGACGACAAGGCCGAGCAGCGGTATCGCAAGGACGCCGCCCTTCGCGAGTCCCGTTATGGAGAGCGGCGGCTTCTCGAGCTCGTCGGACAGGAAGAAGAGCACGCCGAACAGGTTGAACAGGCCGGTCGCGCCGGCGAGAAAGGCGGGAATGAGCCAGCGGCCTTTCGAGCGGAACACTTCCCGGATATGGCGGAGGTAGACCTTGAGCACGGGGTTTCTTCCGGATTCGGGTTCGCGAATCAGGAACGCCATGGCCAAGAGCGACAGGGCGCAGAAGGCGGGAAAGGCGAAGAAGGGCGCCTGCCAGGCGATGAGGGCCAGCAAGGTGCCGAGGATCGGGCTGAGCACCTTGCCCGTGCCGTTCGAGGCCTCGATGAGGCCGAGCGCCTCGCTTTCCGCGCCGTCGCGGTACATGTCTCCGATGAGCGCCATGGCGATCGGCGCGGTGCCCGCCGCGCCGATTCCTTGCAGCGCCCGGGAGGTGATGAGCAGCGGATAGCTCTTCCACACGGCGGCGAAGCCCGCCAGCAGGCCCGCCGCTCCGAAAACGGCCAGCGACGGGAGAATGACCGCCTTGCGCGTGAACCGGTCGGAGAGATAGCCGGCAATCGGGATGAACAGGCCCGCCGCCAGCGAGAACAAGGTGATGACGAAGCTGGATTGGATGGTCGTAATGTTCATGCGCCGTTCGAGATCGGGCAGGATCGGCACGATCATCGAATTGCCGAGCACCATCACGAGGGGGACGGACGCGAGCGCGGTGTATTCGGCCCACTTCGCGCCTCCGCCGGACCGCCCGCGCGCTTGCTGACGGCCGCCGGCCGCAAACCGTCCGCCGCGCGCCGCCGCGCCTCCGCCCGTGGCCAGCCACCCGGGCTTCGCCTTCTCCATCGCGCATTCCTCCAGTTGAAAAAGGTTCCGCCGTTTGCCTCACATCGCTTTACGCGACTAATGTGCCCGTCACTTCCTGCCGCTATACCGCGATAACTTGAACGGAAAATCCGGGCATGATAAGATGGGGACAATTCAGCGGGAGATGAAGCGGATCATGAAACGCGCGTGGGCCATGGTCACGGTGATTGCGATTTTGACCGTGCTGGCCGTCAATCAGAACCAGATGGGGGCGGCGAGAACATCCGCCGCGTCGGAGGAGAGGCCGAAGATCGGCTATTTGGCGCCGGCGTTCGAACTGCCGGATCTGGAGGATCGCCCGGTCCGGGCGGGGGGAGCGTCGGACAAGCTGACGATGATCAATTTTTGGGCGTCCTGGTGCGGTCCGTGCATCCTCGAGGCGCCGGATCTGCAGGAACTGCATGAACGGCATAAGGACCGGCTGCGGCTGCTCGGCGTAAACAGCACGAAGTACGACCGGGAGCGGGAAGCCCGCGCGTTCGTCGACGAGCACGGCCTCACGTTCACGATCCTGATGGACCGGGACGGCACGGTGACCGAATTGTACAGGGTGGGACAGTTTCCGACGACGCTGCTCGTCGATCGTGAAGGCGTCATCCGCGAGCGGGTTGTCGGCGTGCTGTCGAAAGCACAATGGGAAGCGCTGATCGACAAGTGGCGTTGATCGGCGCTTCCCGTTTTCGGTTCGTGACGATTTTCGGAAAAGCTCAATGATTGACGATCCCGAGCTGCTCGCGCTGGTCTTCCTGCGGCGCCTGCGTTTTCTCGCAGTTCAGCAGCGCGTAGCGGAAACTGTCGACGAGCGCTTCCCAGCTCGCTTCGATGACGTTGTCCGACACGCCGACGGTGTTCCAACTGTTCTTGAAGTTGGTCGTCTCGATCAGCACGCGCACCTTCGCGGCGGTGGCGTCCTTCTCGTCCAGGACGCGCACTTTGTAGTCGGACAGCGCGATGTTCATGATTTCGGGATAGTACTGGACGAGCGCCTTGCGGAGCGCGTTGTCGAGCGCGTTCACCGGGCCGTTGCCCTCCGCGGCGGTGTAGACGATGTCTCCGCCCACATCGAGCTTGACGATCGCCTCGGACACCAGGCGGCCGTCCGCCTTCTCGACGAAGATCTTGAACGATTCCAGCTTGAAGATTTGCGTCTCCTCGCCGAGCGCGTCGCGCAGCATCAGCTCGAGCGAGGCATCGGCGCCTTCGAACGAATAGCCTTCGTGCTCGAGCTCCTTGATCTTCTCGATGACCGCCCGGGCCCGCTCATTGCCGGAGCTGAGGTCGATGCCCAGCTCCTGCGCCTTGTGGATGATGTTGCTCTGTCCGCCCAGCTCCGAGACGAGAATGCGGCGCTTGTTGCCGACAAGCTCGGGCCGGATATGCTCGTAGGTCTTCGGATCTTTCAGGATGGCGGAGACGTGGATGCCGCCCTTGTGGGCGAACGCGGCGTTGCCGACGAACGGCTGTCCGACCGGCATGACCGTGTTCGCGATCTCGCCGACATAACGGGCGACGCTTGTCAGTTGCGCGAGCTGTTCGTCGGTGATGCAGCGCAGCCCCATCTTGAGCTGCAGATTCGGAATGATGGAAATCAGGTTCGCGTTCCCGCATCGTTCGCCGTAGCCGTTGATCGTGCCCTGCACCTGGCGCGCGCCCGCCTGGACGGCCGCCAGCGTGTTGGCGACGGCGAGCTCGCAGTCGTTGTGCGTATGGATGCCGATCGGCGTGTCGACCTCGCTGACGACGCGGGTGACGATCGCGCGGATTTCGTCCGGGAGCGAGCCGCCGTTCGTGTCGCACAGCACGAGCCAGTCCGCGCCGGCTTCGGCAGCCTTCTTGAGCACGGAAAGCGCATATTCGGGATTGTTTTTGAACCCGTCGAAGAAATGCTCGGCGTCGAAGATGGCCTCGAGCCCCTGTTGCTTGAGATACGCGATCGAATCGTAGATCATGGACAGATTTTCATCCAGCGTCGTCTGCAGGGCGGTCGTCACGTGGAAATCCCACGATTTGCCGACCAGGGTCGCCGCAGGAGCGCCGGATTCGACGATGCGCGCGAGGTTCGCGTCCTGCTCCGCGCGGCTGTTCTTTCGGCGCGTGCTGCCGAACGCGGTGATCTTCGCGTTCAGCTTCATGTCCCGCATCCTGCGGAAAAATTCGATATCCTTGCTGTTGCCGCCCGGAATGCCGCCCTCAATATAGTGAACACCAAGCTGGTCGAGCTTCAGCGCGATCTTCACCTTGTCTTCCGCGGACAGGCTGATCCCTTCGCTCTGGGTGCCGTCGCGCAGCGTGGTGTCAAACACGGAGATATCGAATTTCATTGCAAGAAGCGCCTCCCTGTATTTCCGTCGACTTCGATCATATTTAACTATTATAACACCGAACGTTCGGGCGGGGAAGGCTTGGATCCGCGGACTGATCTTTGCGGCACAACGTTGAAGCATGGCGAAAGGACGAACGACTGCCGAACTTGAGAAACGTTTTCCGAGAAAGCGGAAGATTGAACTTTTCGCTTACGGGAAACGTCTGAAACGGGGGAGAAGGTCAACCGGATGCGAAAATCGGCGTTGCTCCTTTTCCAGATGGTTTTGTGTCCGCATTTGAAAGGCTGCAGTTTCACGGAGACGGCCGAACCCGCCGTTGTAATGATGGCTTTCGGCAGTCTTTCGAAGGAGGAGCAGGCTTTGATGTGGGAAAGATGCCCGTTCGCGATAAGATCAGACCCCATATAGACCATGAGTATGACATCGCCTGCTGCCGCCTTCGCGGTTGACCGTGCCGCCGGGCGGGGATATGCTGGTGACAGGAAGGCCGGTTCCGAAGGATGAGCGGAGCCCGGCCCGGAGGGATGGGCGATGCGTTCTGACGAACATCAACGGGAAAACGGCGGACGCAAGGGCAGGATCATCCTGCACATCGACATGAACGCCTTCTACTGTTCGGTTCACGAAGCGGAGGAGCCGGAACGCTACGCCGGCAAGCCGATCGCCGTCGCCGGCAGTGTCGAGGAGCGGCGCGGGGTCATCGTCACGTCCTCCTATGCGGCGCGTGAGCGGGGCGTGCGCACCGGCATGACGGTCCGGCAGGGGCTCAAGGCGTGTCCGGAGCTGATCGTCATCCGGCCGGACTTCCATCTGTACCGCAAGTATTCGCGCGGCTTCCTTTCCATCGTCCGGCAGTACACCCCGCTCGTCGAGGTCGTCTCGATCGACGAATGCTACATGGATGTGACGGGTTCGGGCCGATTCGGCACGCCCCTTGAAATCGCGGAGGAAATCCAGCGCCGCATCCGCACCGAGTGGTCATTGCCGTGCTCGATCGGCATCGGGCCGAACAAGCTGCTGGCGAAAATGGCGTCCGACATGAAAAAGCCGAACGGCATCACCGTGCTCCGCATCCGCGACGTGCCGGAGAAGCTGTGGCACCGGCCATGCGACGCGCTGCACGGCATCGGCCGGAAGACGGCCGAGAAGCTCGCGCGGATGAACATTCGCACGATCGGCGAATTGGCCGCCTGCGACGAGCGGACGCTGGTCAGCCGGTTCGGCGTGTACGGCGCCTGGATGAAGGCGGCCGCGAACGGCATCGACACGTCGGAAGTGAACCCGGAGCGCGCGCCGAACAAGTCGATCGGTCATTCGACGACGCTGCCCCGCGATCTGACCGATCGCGAGGAAATCAGCCGCGTGTTTCTCAACCTGGCGGATCAGACGGCCCGCCGCCTGCGGCGTCAGGGGCTCGTCGCGGAAACGGTGCAGATCGCGATCCGGACGCCCGACATGCGCACCCGCACGCGGGCGGAGACGCTGGAGCGGCCGACCGACGACGCGGGCGAGATTCACCGCGTCGCCTGCCGGCTGTTCGAACGGCATCACCGGACAGGCGAGCCGGTGCGGCTGCTCGGGGTCACGCTCGCGAATTTGTCCCCGAAACGCGAGACCGCCGTCCAGCTCGATCTGTTCGATTACGACCGGCAGCCGAAACGGGAAGCGCTGATCAAGACGATGGACGAGCTCAGGGACAAATTCGGCGAGGAGGCGGTGCTGACTGCGGGCATGCTGCTCGGCGGACCGTCGAATTTGATCCGCAACCGGAGAATTCGCGGCACATCCTTGCAATCGGACGATGAATTATTATATAGTGGTGAATGAAGGTTGCAGCAGCGTTTGGCGATAGATACAAGGAGGTAACATTCATATGGCGAAGTATACCTGGGTGGATAAAGAAACCTGCATCGCGTGCGGCGCTTGCGGAGCGTCGGCGCCCGACATCTTCGACTACGACGACGAGGGTCTCGCCGGCGTCATCTACGGCGGCGACGAAAACACCGGCACGACCGAAATTCCGGAAGACCTCTACGACGACCTGCAGGACGCTCTCGACGGCTGCCCGACCGATTCGATCAAAGTTTCGGACGAACCGTTCAACAAATAAGATCGGCACGGAACAGACCTTTCCGGTTCCCCTGTTTCCGCCGCATCCGGCGGAGGCAGGGGAATTCTGTTTTTTTCGACATATATGTTGCCATTTGTCGGATGTGACACTAGAATGAAAGATAAGGAACCTGTAAGATTTTCTGCCGTGATGTCCAAACAGGGGGAACGGAGGAATCCATGGCCTTGCCGAAATGGCTGCGAACAGCCGCCGCCTGGCTCGCCATAGCCGCGTTCTGGTCGCTGCTGGCGAATCTCGGAACGGGCGGCACGCTCAATTTCGTAGAATCGACATTTCGCGACCTCGCGACGCAGAAATCGGTCGAGGAGCGAAAGCCGGCGGGAGAAATCAAGATCATCAAGATTGACCAGGAATCTCTGGATGTGCTTGGCGCGTTCCCGTGGGATCGCGCTTATTATGCGCAATTGATCGAGATGCTCGCGGAATCGGGAGCGAAGGCGATCTTCCTCGATGTCCACATGGCCGATCCGGGACCGTACCCCGAAAGCGACGCGTACATGGCGGAAGTGATGGATCGTTACGACAACGTGTATCTGCCGGTCGTGTTCGTGTTCAAGGCGCAGCAGGAGGACGCGAATTCGCTCGAGGTGGCCTCGATCGAATATCCGGCGGATGCGATCGGGGTGACGAAGGATCAGATCGGCCACATCAACACGATGTGGGACAAGGACCGGGTCGTCCGGAAGCTGACGATCGGCATTCCGGACGAGGAAGGCAACATGATCCCGGCGATGAGCGTCCGGCTCGCGAACGCCGTGCTGCCTGAAGAAGAGCGGATCTACTGGGACGAGGAGCGCCAGGGCTGGTACAGGGGAGAAAAGCGCATCCCCGTCAACGCCCGGTATCAGGTGACGACGGACTTCTTCACGAAGCCGCAGCAGGACATCACGGCCGATACCGGCTACGACACCATATCGTTCTACCAGGTGCTGGTCGGCGAAGTCGATCCGGAGTTCTTCCGCGACAGCCTCGTGCTGATCGGACCGTACGCGCCGGGATTCGGCGACGAGTACGCGATCCCGAATTCGAACGTGAAGATGTACGGGGTCGAGATCCACGCGAACATGACCCAGTCGCTCATCAACGGGAAGTTCTACACCGAGACGCCGGAATGGTTCGGCGTGCTGCTGATCGCGGTGCTGACGCTGTTCTCGCTGCTGCTGTACGAACGGTTCCCGGGTCTGAAATCGGTCTTCATATACATCGGGCTGGCGGTCGCGTACGTGCTTGCGTTCCTGTCGGCCTACACGTTCGGCTCGGTGTTCATCCCGTTCATTTACCCGTTCCTGGCCTTGTTCACCGCGCTCGTCTGGGCGGTCGTCAGCCACTACATGAACGAGCGGCGCGAGCGCAGCCGGGTGACGAACATCTTCGGGCGCTTCGTGCCGAAGACGGTCGTCGACGAACTGCTGGCGTCCGGGGAAGAGATCAAGGTCGGCGGCCAGCGCCGGGACATCAGCGTGATGTTCGTCGACATCCGGGGCTTCACCCCGATGTCCGAACGGCTTCAGCCGGAAGAAGTCATCGGCGTGCTGAATGAATATCTCGACATCTGTACGAAAGCCGTCTTCCTGTGCAACGGCACGCTGGACAAGTTCATCGGCGACGGCGTCATGGCGCTGTTCGGCGCGCCGATCCATTATGACAATCATCCGGAGCTGGCGATCAAGGCCGCGCTGGAAATTCGCAAGCACGCCACCAGGCTGGAACAGGAATGCATCGAGAAGTGGGGCGTTGGCGTCAAGTTCGGCATCGGCATCAACTGCGGTCCCGCGGTCGTCGGCAACATCGGTTCGGAAATGCTGCGGCTCGACTACACCGCCATCGGCGACACCGTCAACCTGGCCGCCCGATTGGAGTCGAACGCCAAGCCGGGACAGATTCTGATCAGCGAGGAAGTCTGCAACCGGGTCGGACATCTGTTCCAGCTCGAGGATATAGGCGAGATCAAGGTGAAAGGCAAGGAAAAGCCGGTCCGTGTTTTCGCGGTATTGGGAACGGCGGAGGAGCAGGCCGGCGATACCGGAAGGAGAGAAGGAGCATGAAAAAACTTTGGTTTCGAACCGTATGCGCGACGATCTGCCTGGCGGTCATTCTCGGATCGACCGGGCTGCTCTCGGGGCTGCGTGAAGCCGCGGCAGCGGGCGCGACCCGCGTGGCCGTCGTCACGAGCCTGAAGGGCACCGTCCAGGTGAAGAAGGCGGGCGGTTCGAAATACTTCAACGCCTTCAAGAACATGAGCCTGAACGAGGGCGATACGATCACGACCGGCAAGAACTCCAGCGTCGTCCTCGAGCTGGCCAGCAGCAAGGCGGATCAGGACTCGATCACGATCGGCGAGAACTCGCAGGTCCAGTTCACGAAACTGAAGGAAGACACCGGCACGAAGGCCAAGATGAGCGTCTGGGCGGGTTCGCTCTGGGTGAAGGTGAAATCGATCTCGAACGCTGAAGACACGTTCGAAGTCGAAACGCCGACGGCGATCATGGGGGTCCGCGGCACGCACTTCATCCTGGCGGTGGATCCGGTCACGGGCATAACGACCCTCGTCGTGGCGTCGGGCGTCATGGCGGCGAATTCGACGCATTCGTCTGTTACTGGCGCCGCCACCGGGCCGAAAAGCGTCGTCAACGTCTATCCTGCGCAGCAATTGGAAGTCGATGCGGACGCGCAGACGGAAGACGCGCGCGCGCTGGTTCAGCCGGCCGATCCGGAAGCGCTGGTCTTCACGCTGCCCCCGGACATCATCGAAGCCATGGTTACCAACATGGCGGACATCCAGCAGGAGAACGAACAGCTCGCGCAGCAGCTCGCGAGCGCCGTGGAGCAGGGCGTCGCGGCTCCCGACCCGAACGCGAACCTGCTCCTCGTGAGCAGCGATGATCTGGCAGCCTATACCCAGAACATGACCGCGCTCGTCATCGTCGTCCTCGCCGAGGCCGTCAATCAGGGCGTTCTTCCGGAGGAGACGGCGCGCAACATCGTCGAGCAGATCAACGAGTCCATTGAAGATCCGCAGAAGCGCTACAGCCTGGACGAAGTGCCCGAATACCGGAAGGATGTCGGGATCGATCCCGCGCTCGAGGCCGAGCGGCAGCGGGCGGAGCAGCAGCGGCAGGAGAAGGAGCGCCAGAAGCAAGAGCAGCGCAATGCGAAAATGGAGCAAAAAAAGGATAAGGCGCAGGAAATCAGCAAGACGAAGAGCGAGTACGAGCAGCAGAACGAAGAGGCCAAGAAAAACAAGAAACAGGAAGCGTATGAAAAGTATGCACAGAACCTGAGCGAGGAAGAAAAGGCGGAGCTGGAGCAGCGCGTGCAAGAGCGGGAGCAGGAGCTGCAGCAGCAGGAGCAGCAAGGGCAAACCGGCGGCACCACCAGTCCGGGCACCGGCGGCACCACCAGTCCGGGCACCGGCGGCAACACCGGCGGCGGCTCGTCGGGACCGGCAGTCTCGGCGGAGTGGGTTGCCGAAGAGCGGGTCCTGGAAGTCAAGCTGGCCAACGCTTCGAATGTGTTCGCCTATCAGCTCGACGTGGAGTTTGACACCGAATTTCTCACATTCAATGATTTGGATCAGGACGATTTCGACTTCGGATATGCGGAAAATGATAAACTGAACAAATACCGGAACATTCCGAATAGCCCGTTCAGAGTGGAACTGACTGAAGAATGGAATCCGCCTTCCGGATATGTCGTGAACGCCGTGGACCATTTCGATGCCAACAACCAAGAAGGAACATTCCGGTATGCCGCCATGTTCTTCGTCGAAGAAGACCAGAACGGAACTTCGGGCGAGATTCCGAAGGCGAATTTCGGACCAGACGGTATCGTGGTTGTCCGGTTGCCATTCTCCGTGATCTCTTCGGTCACGAATACCACGACGACGTCGCTCAAGATCACATTCACGCTGGTGACGGTGGACGGCAACAACAACATTAACCAAATCGTGAGAACTTCCGAGTTGACCTTCGAGGTCACCCCGGACAATCAATTCTCCTGATCGAATCTATCCGGAAAAAGGAGTTCTGCCATGAACGGTTTCGTACGCAAATCATCCATGATCCTGCTGGCGGCCCTGCTGGCGGTCCCCGCCGCCGTCGCCGGAGCGGCGGGGCAGCAGGATGCCGTGATCGACAATCTGCCGCTGTATGAATTGCGGACCTACGCCGGCACCGGCGAGTTCGGCGAGTTCGATGGCAGCCGGCAGACCGCGGAATTCCGTCTGCCGGGCGGCGTCGCCGTCGATGCCGGGGGCCGGATCATCGTCGCGGATACCGGAAACCAGTTGATCCGCGCGATCTCGGCCGACGAAGTCGAGACGACCGCCGGCATCCTGATCGGATTCAACGACTACGGCTATCCGGCGCCGGGCTACAGCAACGGCCCCGCCGACGAAGCGGCGTTCGACGCGCCGACGGGCATCGCGGTCGACGGCAGAGGCCGGATCATCGTGGCCGATGCCGGCAACCACGCGATTCGTGCGATCCATCCGGACGGCACGGTGACGACGGTCGCGGGCACCGGCGTGCTCGGCCATGCGGACGGCGTCGCCTCGCTGGCGCAGTTCTATTATCCGATGGACGTCGCGGTATCCCGCTCCGGCGTCATCTATGTGGCCGATACGCTCAATCACGTGATTCGCAAGATCGAGAACGGCCGCGTCACGACGTTGAACGCGCCGTCGGAACGGGCGGCCGAAATCTTCCCCGGCGTCGTCGAAGATACCGGCGATTTCCGGGACGGCCCGCTGTCGGAGGCGCTGTTCAACGAGCCGAGCGGCATCGCGATTGACGCGAAGGGCAATCTGTACGTCGCGGACACCGGCAACCAGCGGATCCGCTACATCGACCTCGCGGCGGGCACTGTCACGACCGTCGCCGGCGGCGGCGAGCTGCTCAAGGACGCCGCCTATGTCGAGGGCGACTACATGGACGGCAAGGCGGAAGAGGCGCGGTTCAACGCGCCGCGCGGCCTCGCGGTGACGCCGGACGGCGGCCTCTTGATCGCCGATTCGCTGAACCACGCGATCCGTTATCTGAAGGACGGCGTCGTCCGGACGGTCGCCGGCCTGCCCGGCGAGTCGGGCAAGTGGGACGGCGTGTCGCGCTCGGCGCAACTGAGCTTGCCGACGGACGTCGCGTACATCGGCGACGGCGCCTTCGTCATCGCGGACAGCGGCAACAACCGGATCCGGATTGTCCGTCCGTACGACATTCCGCAGGCCGTCAAGGGCGACGCGATCGAGATTCTCTACAACCGCAAGGTGCTGCAGTCGGACGTGGAGCCGATTCCGGTGAACGGCACGACCTTCGTGCCCGCGCGCGTCATCAGCGAAGAGCTCGGATACATCGTCCATTACACCCCCGACGGCGTCACGACGCTAACGCAGGGCGACGCGTGGTATCGGATTCGTGCGGGCAGCACGACCGTCGAATCGTCGTTCGGCAACCTGACGCTGCCCCAGGCGCCGTTCTATCGCGACAACCGGCTGTTCCTGCCGGTGCGGTTCTTCGCGGAGCAGCTCGATCTGGACGTGCAGTGGCTGGGCGGCGACGTGCACGCCGTGCTGATCCGCGAGAAGCAGACCGAATTGCAATACTGAGCCCCATAGGGCGCCGTTCAGGCCGTCCGGTGTAAACCGGGCGGCCTTGCTGCCGATAAATACCCTATACGGGACGGCCTGCCGGAAAGGGGGATTCGGATGGAGGAGCCGACGGATATCGAGTATCTCAAAGCCTATGTCCGTCTTCATCCCGACAACCGGATGGCCTGGTATCTGCTCGGTCGGGCATATCTGCAGCAGGGCAAGGAGGCGAAGGCGAATTACTGTTTCCTGCAGGCGGGCGACATCTATGAGGCATACGAGCGAAAGCGCCATCCGCTGGCGGATGTCGCGCCGCGGCAGGCGCTCGAAGCCTGGAACCGGAAGCGGCGGCGAAGCCTTGCCGGACGCGCCGCGCTGCTGGCCGTCATGCTGATCGGCCTTGTCGCCGCCGTTCCCGCCGCGCCGGTCGGCGAGCGGAGCGCCGGTCTGACGGCGGAGCGCGCGGCGTCCGACTTCGAGACGGGCGGATCGGCCGCTCCGGCCCGTTCCGCGCCGGCGCCGGAATCCGCGGACCGGCCTGCCGAACCCGCCGCCCCGGACGCACGGCGTCCGATCGCCGTGCGCGTGGTCGATCCGGACGCCGGCTCGCCGGTCGGCGAAGCGCTCGAGGCGCTGCTGTACGGCGCGCGCGTACCGGCGCAGGGGATCGCCGTCCGGCTCGCGCGGCAAGGCGGCTGGCTGATGTGGAACAGCGCGGGCGAAGGACTGCTGCTCGAGGTGGAGCGCGGCGATGCGGGCGCGGGGGAAGCGGTCGTCCGCATGTTCGATCCGGATGTGTGCCGCTGCGAGCCCGCGGATTCGTCCGGCGCGAACGCGGCGCTCGGGGAGTGGACCGCGGACCGGGAAGCCTGGTGGGTGCTGCGCAGCGCAATCCGCCGTTATGCGGAGGCGGCCGGCGAATGGCCGGCGTCGCCGGACGATCTCGTGCGTCCGTACCCCGACAACTGGCTGGCGGGCGATTCGCCGGCCTTCCGGGAATGGTTCGCCTCGGCGGCGGAGGCCGAACGGACGGCGAGCCTCGCATCCGCGCGGGAGGGCGATCCGGCGATCGCCGCGGGCCCCTCGGCCTGGAATGCGGGCGCCGCGGACGGGCTGCCCGCCGCGCCGCTCGAGATCATCGTCGACAAGGCGAATCACCGGCTGGCGCTGGTCAGCGGCAACGTCATCCTGCGCAACTACGAGGTTGGCCTCGGCGGCGCCCGGACGCCCGAAGGAACGTTTTACGTCAGCGAGAAGGTGAAGAACCCGAACGGCAGGGAGGACGGCGAGTTCGGCAGCCGCGGCATGACGCTGTCGAATACCGACTATGCCATTCACGGCACGAACGATCCGGACAGCATCGGGAAGGACGAGTCGCTCGGATGCGTCCGGATGGCGAAGGCGGATCTGGAGGAACTGTACGACATGACGCCGCTCGGCACGCGCGTCACGATCACGTCCGGCGTGTTGCCGGATGACCTCACGGTTCCCGCCGAACGGTTCCGGCTCGAGCCGACGCAGGACGAGACGAATCCCGGCAAAGTCTACCGCTGGCTGACATGAAGACGGCTGAGACCGGAGGTCTCAGCCGTTGACAATGATAAGCGCCGAAATGATGACCACGAGTGCGGTGAATGAGCCGGCAACCCAATAGATCGCCTTCTTGTTGATCTCCTGCCCGGTCTTTCTTGTGACCGGCGGTCTCTTGCGAACTGCGCTCATCGGAAATCGACCCTTTCCTTGCATCGGTTTCACACTCATTGTAACCGTTTCACCATGGCTCCCGCAACGGTTCGTTGCTGGGAATAACGGACGTTTGCCGCGCTTTCTTTTTCCCGCCGGACAAGATAAACTGTTCGATAGAGCATTCGGACTCATGCAAGTGAACGGAGTGGACTTCATGCTGTATCGCAAGATTGCCAAGCCGATCCTGTTCCGCATGGACCCGGAACAGGCGCATCGGCTGATCGTCCACGGGCTCGGCCGGGCCGCCCGGGTGCCCGGCGTGCTGCCGCTGATGCGCGGCCTGTGGGATGTGAAGCCCGATCCGCGGCTCGAGACGGAGCTGTTCGGGATCCGGTTCCGCCATCCGGTCGGCCTGGCCGCCGGACTGGACAAGAACGCCGTGGCGGTGGAGGGATTCGCCGGCATGGGGCTGGCGTTCCTCGAAGTCGGCACGGTGACGCCGGTCGGCCAGCCGGGCAACGACCTGCCGCGCCTGTTCCGGCTGCCGGATGACGAGGCGCTGATCAACCGGATGGGGTTCAACAACGACGGCGCGGAAGCGATGGCCGCGCGGCTGGCGCGGCTCAGGGAGCGCCGTGTGCCGATCGCCGTCAACATCGGCAAAAACAAGGCGACGCCGAACGAGCAGGCGCCGGAGGACTACCGCAAGTGCCTGCGCACGCTGTACCCCTGCGGCGATTTCTTCGTCGTCAACATCAGCTCGCCCAACACGCCGGATCTCCGGAAGCTGCAGCACGGGGATGAGCTCAGGTCGCTGCTGGACGCGGTGCGTGACGAGATCGCGAATCAGGCGGCCAAAACCGGCGGGCGGCCGAAACCGGTCGTCGTCAAGATCGCGCCGGACATGACCGAAGCCGAGCTCGAGCAGACGGTCGGGATCCTTGCGGAGAGCGGCGTGTCCGGGATCATCGCGACGAATACGACGCTGTCCCGGGAAGGGCTGACCCACCCGAACCGCGCGCAGCAGGGCGGCCTCAGCGGCCGGCCGCTGCGCGAGCGATCGACGGGGGTCATTCGCGCGATCTGGCGCCTGACCGGCGGGAAGCTGCCGATCATTGGTTCCGGCGGCATTTTCGACGCGCGGGATGCATACGATAAGATTCGCGCCGGCGCATCGCTCGTCGAGATCTACACGTCGCTTGTCTACAGAGGTCCGGGCGTTGTCCGCGGCATTGTCGCCGAATTGTCCGATCTCCTTGAGCGGGACGGTTTCCGCCGGATCGGCGACGCGGTCGGAGCGGATCATCGCTGACTTCTTGCGGGAGGAGGCCAGTGCATGGACGGACGGGATTGGAATCTGTTCCTGCTCCCCTACGAGCAGGCGGTCGAAGAGCTCAAGGTCAAGTTCAGGACGCTGCGCAGCGAGCTGAAGACGCGTCAATCCTACGCGCCGATCGAATTCGTCACCGGCCGGGTGAAGCGGATTTCGAGCATCCTCGAGAAGGCGAAGCGTCTGAACGTGCCGATGGACAAACTCGAGGAAGGAATCGAGGATATCGCGGGCATCCGCATCATGTGCCAGTTCGTCGAGGACATCTACATCGTCGCGGATTCGATCCGCCGGCGCAAGGATCTGGACCTGGTCTACGAGAAGGACTACATCGCAAATCACAAGGAGAGTGGCTACCGCAGCTACCACATGATCGTCGAGTATCCGGTGCAGACGGCGCTCGGCCTGAAGAAAGTGCTCGCCGAGGTGCAGATCCGCACGCTCGCGATGAATTTCTGGGCGACGATCGAGCATTCGCTCAACTACAAATACAAGGAACAGCTTCCCGCGCATGTGAAGGACAGGCTGCGCAAGGCGGCGGAGGCGGCGTTCCGGCTGGACGAGGAAATGTCGAGCATCCGCAAGGAAATCCTCGAGGCGCAGCGGACGTTCGAGGACAGCTCGAACCTTGTCTCGAACGTGCTGTCCGGCATCCAGGAGCTGTATTTCTATCACAAGGTCCGGGAGGCGGCCCGGTACCAGCTCCGGTTCAACGAACTGTGGGAGCAGGAGGATGTCATCGGGCTGAAAATGCTGGCGGAGGACATCCAGGCGTCGATCGAACGGGCCAAGGGAGGAGAGACGGCGATTGGCGACCGGTCCTGAGTACGATCCGAAATTCGTCCGGTTCCTCGTGCTGTTCAACCGCGACCGGGACTATTACGAATGTCATGATGTGATGGAGGAACTGTGGCTCGAGGAAGGACGAGACCGGTTCTGGCAGGGGCTGCTGCAGGTCGCCGTCGGGCTTCATCATTACGGCAACGCGAACTACACCGGCGCCGTCAAGCTGCTGCGCGCCGCGCTCGAGAAGCTGGACGGCTGCGCGGACGGGAAAGCGGGGATCGACGTGAAGCGGCTGCGGGAGGAAGCGGCCGCCGTGCTGGCGCCGCTGGAGGCATGGCTCGCAGGGGGCGGGATCGGCGGCGCTCCCGAGCCGGGGCCGATCGAGATCCGCGTGATCGACCCGGCGCTCGCCGGGCTGGTTGCCGCCGAAACGGAACGTCCGCGCGGGGCATTGCCCGGCGCGGACGGCGAATAGCTTATACCGGATATGGCCGGACCGGCATCACAGGCCGACCGGCTTGAACTTGGCGTCGATGGCGTCGCGGATCTCGTCGACCGACTTGCCCTGCTTGGCGAGGGTGACTGCTTCCTGCAGCTCCATCATGCAGATGCCGCAATTCGCGCCGTGGTCGGTCCAGATGACGGAGCCGTCTTCCTTCACATCGACGATGAAGCAGCGGAACAGCGAATCGTGCGGGTCGTTCGCTTCCATGCAGCCGCAGTAGCAATTCAGATGCTGCAGGATGTGCATGTATTTGTGGGCGTCGCCGTACAGATCGACCGTGCGGTTCGCGTAATTGAGCAGGAAGGCGGGCAGCTCGTCGGGACCGGAGGTCGTCTCGTGCAGTTCGCCTTCCGTCGTCATGCGGTGATCGTGATCGTTTCCGCCGCCGGCGTGGCCGGCTCTGTCCGAGCCGCAGCCGGCCACGATCATAAATCCCGCGAGCATCAGGATGATGCCGCCGAGCAGCCAGTCGCGCTTGCGGTTCATGACGCGTCTCCTTTCGGGTTCTGCAGAAATGTCCGGTAGTCGTCGGGCGAATGGCCGGTCGGGCCGATGCCGCCCTCGATGCGGGCGACTTCCCGTCCACCCTCGAAATAGGCCAGCGTCGGCGTGTAGACGATGTTGTACTTGCGGTAGTAATCCTGGAATTCGACCAGATTGAACTGCGGCAGGTCGATGCCGAGTTCGTCCGCGATCGGCATCAGGACCGGTGTCGTCTCGCGGCAGAAGTTGCAGGTCGAGGCGAAGAAGTAGACGAACATCGATTCGCCGCTGCCGATCCGGTCATCCAGTTCGTCGGGCAGGATGATGTTCTGGTAGTTCGGATCCTTGAGCAGTTCCCGCGTCGCCGGGTTGAGATCCGCAACCGGCTTGTCGTACAGGGCGTTGCGGTTGGATTGGTTCAGGACGTACAGGACAACGAACAGCAGAACCACGAGGCCGACATACACGAAGGGCATGATCTTTCTTTTTTTCCGCATGGGTTGACGCTGGACCTCCAATAATCCGATAATGGGTGGCATGATTACCGATCCTATTATACATAATAGCATCAATACTAACAAAATTGATGTTACAATATTGAAGAAAGTGAGGCAATTTTATGACCGTCCGGTTGCCGGAATCGTTCGTTGACCGCATGCGGACGCTGCTTGGCGGCGAATTCGGCGCGTGGCTCGCCTCGTATGACGCGCCGCGCCTGTACGGCCTGCGCGTCAATACGCTGAAGACGGACGGCGAATCGTACCGGATGCGTTCGCCCTTCCGGGGCGGACTCCGGCCGGTGCCCTGGGCGGAGGCCGGCTATTATTATGCGGAAGACGATCGCCCCGGCAAGCATCCGCATTATCACGCCGGGCTTTATTATATCCAGGAGCCGAGCGCGATGGCGCCCGCCGAGCTGCTGGACGTGCGGCCGGGACACCGGGTGCTCGACCTGTGCGCGGCGCCGGGCGGCAAATCGACCCAGATCGCCGCAAAGCTGAAGGGTAGCGGCCTGCTCGTCGCCAATGACAACGCACGCGAGCGGACGAAGGCGCTCGCCCGCAACCTGGAGCTGGCCGGCGTGCGGAACGCGGTCGTCCTGAACGAGGAGCCGGAGCGGCTGGCGCCGGTGTTCCGCGGGTACTTCGACCGCGTCCTGGTCGACGCGCCCTGCTCGGGCGAGGGGATGTTCCGCAAGGACGAATCGATGATCGCCGACTGGCTGCGGCATCCCGCGGAACATTGGACCGCGATGCAGCGGAAGATCTTGCGTCACGCGGCCGGCATGGTCGCCCCCGGCGGTCTGCTTGTCTATTCAACCTGCACATTCTCGCCGGAGGAAAACGAACAGCGGATCGCGGAACTGCTCGCGGAAAGGCCGGACTTCGAAGTGGTGCCGGTCGCTCTCCGGTCCGGCTGGGCGCCGGGTCGGCCGGACTGGGTCCGCCTCGAAGGCATCGACCGGCGTCATGCCGAAGCGGTCGCGGGCACGGCGCGGCTCTGGCCGCATCGCGTCGAAGGCGAGGGCCACTATGTGGCCGTGCTGCGGCGCGCCGGTGGCAGCGCGGCGGGCCGGACGGACGGAGCGGACGGCTGCGATCCTCCGGCAGTTGCCGCGTCGGGCAGCGGACCGTGGACGGGCATCGGGCCGGGCGCAAGCGTCCCGGATGCGGGATCGGAACGGGACAGGCCGCGTTCGCGGCCGCCCAGGGACAGGGCGAGACGCGGCGAGGACGGCGAGGCGGGGCGGCGCGGGAAGCCGCGCGGCAACGGCGGAAGCGGCCAAGGCGCCGATCCGATCGAAGTCTGGCAGGCGTTCCGGGCGGAACTGCTGCCCGGTTTCACGCCGCCGGGCCGGCTGATCGCGGCGGGGGATTTCGTGTATGCGCAGCCGGAAGGCGTTCCCGATCTGTCGGGTCTCCATGTCGTGCGTCGCGGCTGGCTGCTGGGGGAAGCGAAACGCGGCCGGTTCGCGCCGTCCCAGGCGCTCGCGATGGGCTTGACCGCGGACGACGCCGCGCGGCGCATCGATTACGGCTCGGACGAGCCCGAGGCGGTCAAGTTTCTGAAGGGCGAGACGCTGCCGATCGAACCGCGCCGTCTTGCGCCCAGGACGAGCGCGAACGGCCGGCCGCCGGGCGAGGCGGGCTATGCGCTCGTCTGCGTCGACGGATTCCCCGTCGGCTGGGGGAAGCTCAGGGACGGGCTGCTCATCAACGAGCGTCCTCCCGGATGGAGGTGGATGTGATGGCGCGCGGCATGCGGCTGGACAAACTGCTCGCCCACGCGGGCCGCGGCACCCGGAGCGAGATCAAGCGCGCGGTCCGGCTCGGCCGGGTCGAGGTGAACGGCCAGACGGCCCGCGATCCGGGGATGACCGTCGATCCCGCCGCCGACGAGGTGCGCTGGGACGGCGAGCCGGTCCGCTACCGGGAGCACGTCTACTTCATGCTGAACAAGCCGCCGGGCGTCGTCTCGGCGACGGAGGACCGGCGGGAACGGACCGTTGCGGACCTGCTGAGGCCGGAGGACCGGTCGCGGAACCCTTTTCCCGTCGGGCGGCTGGACAAGGATACGGAAGGGCTGCTGCTGCTGACAAGCGACGGCCGCCTCGCGCATGAGCTGCTGTCGCCGAAGAAGCACGTGGACAAAGTGTACGAGGCGCTCGTCGCGGGCGCGGTCGGGGATGCCGACGTTCGCGCGTTCGCGGCGGGCGTGACGCTCGACGACGGCTACCGCACGATGCCGGCGGAGCTCGTTGTGCGGTCGGTGGAGGAGAAGGACGACGGTCCGCTCTCATCGGTTGTCGTCACGATCCGGGAAGGGAAGTTCCATCAGATCAAGCGGATGTTCGGGGCGCTCGGCAAGCGGGTCGTCCGGCTGCGGCGCGTCGCGATGGGGCCGCTCCGGCTCGATCCCGATCTCGCCCCGGGCGAATATCGTGAACTGACGGAAAAAGAGATGGAGGCGCTGGCCGCCGCGGCGGCGGGCGCCTGGTCCGAAGGGTGACCGGAGGACCGGATGGGAGAGGAGAGGGACAGCATGACAAGACGCAAATTCGACCTGATCGCGATCGACGTGGACGGCACGCTGCTCAACGAAGAGCACCGGCTGACGCCGGCGGTGATCGAGGCGGTGCGGGAAGCGGCGGCGAGCGGCGCCGAGATCGTGCTGGCGACCGGCCGCGGGCCGAGCAATTCGATCCCGCTGCTTGAGGAAATCGGCCTGACGGGCACGCTCATCACGCACAACGGCGCGGCCACGGTGGAGTCTGAAGGACGCCGGGTGCTGCACAGCTTCGGCATTCCATCGGGCGCGATCGAGCGGTACATCGTCTGGTGCCGCGAGCGCGGCGTCCATTTCGACCTGAATACCGCGTTCGATCTGTACATCGAATCGGTGACGCCCGAGGCGGAGGAGATGTACGGCCATTACCGGATCGAGCCGATCCGCCGCCGGCCGGAAGACCCGCTTCCGCCGGATCTCGTGAAGTTCACGGCGTTCGGCTCGAAGGAGCTGATGGACCGCGTGCAGCGCGAGTGGGAGGCGTGGGAGAGTCCGCTGAGGCGCATCCGGAGCGGAGACGGGTTCATCGACGTCCAGCAGTCGGCCGTGAGCAAGGGATCGGCGCTGAAGCATCTGGCGGAACTGCGCGGCGTCGACCGGAGCCGCATCCTGGCGATCGGGAATTATTACAACGACATCGACATGCTCCGCTTCGCCGGCTTCGGCGTCGCGATGGGCAACTCGCCGGATGAGGTGAAGGCGGCCGCCGACGCCGTGACGCTGCCGAACGATGCGGACGGCGTCGCCCACGCGATCCGCCGCTATGTGTTCGAATCGGCGTCGACAGACGTCTGAAACGGAGAAATCCGCCGGAAGTCCGGCGGATTTCGTCATTTCTCGAAGGCGATGATCAGTACAGAATGCCGCGGGCAACGATGACCAGCAGGATGAAGAGAACCAGGATTACGCCCGTGGACGTGTACCCACCTGCTACACCGGACATGTGACACCCTCCCTGAACGCGTATTCCGGCTGCGGGCTTCGTTAGACCCCCGCGTCATCCGGTCTACAGTATAGTATGGCGTCAGACAGGGTACGATTGGACGAATGACCCATGGCATTCGATTTTGGGCGTGCGCGGACAAGGGCGGATCAAGGGCGGCGAAGGCCTTTGGGCAGACGGTTGTTGACGCGGCCGCCGGCCGCCTTGCCCCAGCCGAGCGGCAGTCCGTCGACGCAGACGAGGCCCCAGCCGGCCAGGCCGGCGTCCGCGGGCAGCGCCTCGCCGCGCAGGAATGCGGCGGTCTCCGGCGCGTCCGCCGCGAAGTCCAGCGTCCAGCGGGCAGCCGAAGGACGGAGATGGAGCGCGAGCGCGTGGGCCGGCTCGAACCGGTCCTTCGGCAGGTCGCCGAGGTGCAGGCCCGGCCGGAGCACGCGCAGCCCGTCCAGCAGATGCGGACCGAAGCGGCCGCCGCCGTCGGGCAGCCAGTACAGTTGCTGACCGAACAGGAGCGGCCCGCCTGCCGGCAGCTCCCCGTCCGGTCTGAAGCCGGGCAGCGCCTCCGCGGCGAAGGCGCGGAACCGGGCGAAGCCGTCGCCATGGCCGGAGCGCCGGTTCGCGCGTCCCTTGCGGCCCCGGACGGCGGGCGGGCCGGCAGCCGGTTCGCCGCCGGCATCCTCCGCGCGGACAAGCAGCGCCGCGAAATGGCCTTCGCCCCGCTCACGGTGCGGCCACAGGCGCACCGTCTTGACCAATCCGAAGTCCGGCCGCCGCGCGAGGAACCGCGCGATCGTCTCTTCGTTCTCCTCGCGGTTGAACGTGCAGGTCGAGTAGACAAGCCGTCCGCCCGGCCGGACCATCTTCGCGGCTTCGTCCAGAATGCCGGCCTGGCGCGCGGCGCAGGCGGCGACGGCCGCCTCCGACCATTCGCGGACGGCGTCCGGGTCCTTCCGGAACATGCCTTCGCCGGAGCACGGGGCGTCGAGCATGATCGCGTCGAAGAAGCCGGGGAACCGCCGCGCCAGCTGGTCGGGCGGCTCGCTGGTCACGACCGCGTTCGCGAAGCCCATCCGCTCGATGTTCTCGCTCAGCGTACGCGCGCGGGCGGGATGGATCTCGTTCGCGACGAGCAGCCCTCGCCCGGCCAGCCGGTCGGCGATCTGCGTCGCCTTGCCTCCGGGCGCGGCCGCGAGGTCGAGCACGAGCTCGCCCGGCTGAACCGCGAGCAGTTCCACCGCCGACATCGCGGAAGGCTCCTGGATGTAGTACAGCCCCGCCGCGTGGTACGGATGCCGGCCAGGGCGGGTTTCCGGCGCATAATACCATCCGCCGGGGCACCAGGGCACGGGCGCGAGGCCGAACATTTCCCGCAGCCTGTCAAGTCCGATCGCAAGATCGGCCGGCTTGCGTCCGTTCAGGCGGAGGCCGTACGCCCGCGGCTCGCCGTAGGCGCGCAGGAACGCTTCGGCTTCTTCGCCGAGCTGCGCCTTCATCCGGCGGACATACGCGTCCGGCAGCGGCGGCCGGTCCGCCGCGTCGTCCGCGGCTTCGTCCCCGTTGCCCGGGGCTGCGGCCGGCTTCGTCCCGAGGAAGGCAGCCGCGCGTTCATCCGTATTTTTGTCCCGCATCTCTGAATCCCTCAATCCCGTCCGATATGCCGATGTGTCGAGCGCATTATACCACAGCGGGGCGCGGGTTCGCACGGGCGCGGGCGCGCGGCGGGATGGCGGGCTTCACGGGCGGGGATTTTTGTGGCAGGATGGAGAAGACAAGCTTTTCCGGAAAAAGGAGCGGGGGAGATTGACCAAAGTCGGACTCGTCATGCGCAAAATCCAGTTCGCCGAAGCCCAGGGCCCGCGCATCTACGCGGAGCGGCTCAAGGCGATCGCGGCGGATGAAGGGATCGAAATCGTGTTCGTGCAGCCGGAGCGCCATGTGAGCGGGTACGACCAGGCGCCGGGCTACGAGTACGAGAAGGGCGACCTCGTCAACTACGACATTGTGCTTGATCAACTGTACCGGGAAAACATCGAGCACGTCATATACACCGTGTCCGGGTTTACGTTCCTGAAGCTGTTCATCGACAAGTGCGTGCTGTTCCCGCATTCGTATCCGCATCCGGACCTCACCGGATACCACATGATGCGGCCGTTCTACTCGATCGTCGACAAGGCGATCGTCCATACCGAGTATCTCAAGCGGCGGTTCGCGGAGGACTTCGGCGTGACCGACGTGGACGTCATTCCGATCGGGTTCGAGGAGGAGCTCGCGCGGAAACATTACGATCCATCCGCCGTCGTGAAGAATCGCGTGCTCTGGATCGGGCGGGACGAGCCGAACCGCCGCCCCGAGGTGCCGATCGCTTACGCGAAAGCCCATCCGGATGCGGAGGTCGTCATGGTGTTCGGCGGCCTGCGGTACAAGGAAAGCGTGAAGAAGTACGACATTCCGCCGAACGTGAAGCTGATGTTCGCGCTCGGGCGGGACGACATTTTCCGGCTGATGAACACGGCGAAGGTGTACTGGAGCACCTCGGTGTTCGACACGTTCGCGATGCCGCTGGCCGAGGCGATGGCGATGGGCAAGCTGATCGTCCGGCCCGACCATCCGTGCTACGGGCACATCTCGGGCCGCCACGCGTTCGCCGGCAACCCGGACAACTGGTTCGAGCTCGTCAACATGGCGCTTGCCGCGCCGGCGGCCGTGTCGGAGGACAACCGCGAAGTCGCGTTCGCGCGGTTCTCGGAGCGCGTGATGCGGGAGGGATACCGAAAGTTCTTCGCCTCGTGGATCGGTTGAGACCGAAGGAAAAGGGCGGATGCCGTCAGCGGCATCCGCCCGGTGGACATACGGGGCCGAAGTCTGCAGCGCCGTCAATACAGCGAGATCGTGCGCGTGTCGTGCTCGCGCAGCGCGTGCAGCGTCGCTTCGCTGCCGATGATCTCGATGCTGATGAGCGACTGGATGCAGCGGCGCAGCGCCGCCCTGCCGGTCGCCAGCTTGCGGTTCAACACTTCGCCGAGCGCCTCGAGCGCCTTCTTCGGATTCGTGTCCTGCATATATACGGGAATCGGCCGGTCATGCAGCGAGATGAACGTTCTCATGAAAAATCACCCTTGCGAAAGCTATGGTGCCATTATAGCGAATTTGGATGAAAGCTGTATTAAAAATCATTCAAAAGAAGGAGCCACAGGCGGCTCCGGAGCAAAAGTTCAAGAAATGTTCACAATTGGCTCTTGCGGGGTCGGACATTTGCGGCTTGGGGCCGGATTCCGTAAGATGGAAAGCGAAGGAGGGCGGATCATGAAAATCAACATCCTTGGCGCGGAAATGCGGCGGACGGATGACGGCTACGTCGGCTCGGTGCGGTTCGCGGTGGAGGGTCACCGGCATCCGTACGAAGCGGCGCTGCACAGCAAGGACGGCAAGGATTGGGCTTACGGGCTGTTCTTCATGAGCGAGTCCGGGAGCATGCGCGACATCGACCGGGTGGAGGCATATCTCGAAGAGAACGACGAGGCGTTCGATCTGCTCGTGCAGTCGGCGTGGCGGACGATGGAATCGTAAGCCGCGAATGCGCCGTCGGATCCGGGACATCGGCGGTGGCGGCGGACAGGCGGTCATCACGCGCCGAAATGCCGGATGACGGCGAGCGCGGCGAGGTGCGCCGGATAGAACGCCCGCCACAGCCGGCGGGGCACCCGGATGCGGCGATCCGCCTCGTGCAGCATGTCCGGAACGAACGCGACCAGCAGCGTGGACAACAGGCTGAACATCTGGTATTCCGGGTAGCCGAGCGCGATGTACAGCAGGTTCAGGAAAAAATGAAGCGCCAGCGCGGCCTGCCCCGCCGCGTACCGGTAGATCAGGACGAGCAGCAGCAAATGGGCGCCGTAGTCGAAGGGCAGCAGCTCGAGCAGCAGGCAGCCGCCGGCGGCGATCCCGACCGCGACGGCGAAACGCCGGACGCCGCGTGTCCGGCGCGCGATGGAGCCTCCGGCTTCGGCGCCGGCGCGCGGACCGGAGCCGGAGGCGCGGGCCGCGGCGGGTGCGGCCGGCGCGGCTGGCGCGACGGAGGCGGATTCCGCCGGTCCGGCAACGGCGTCCATCAGGCGCAGGACGGCAAGCGCGACGAGCAGCGTGAAGACGACGTTGAACTCGAACGGTTCGTCCGGCTCCATCAGTGCATGGGAATAGGGGATCTGCGACAGGACCGCAATGACGGCGAGCCGCAGCGCGTAGCGGCGGAAGCTTCGGGTTCGGCTGCAGCCGATCACGAGCGCGAAGGCATAGAGCGGCATCGCCAGCCGGCCGACGCAGCGGAACCACACGTTGCCGGGGGCCAGCACGATGCCGAGATGGTCGATCAGCATGGTCAGCATGGCGAGAATCTGCATCGTCTTCGCTCCCCGGGTCGGATGATGGGCGGGATGCCGGGCCGAAAGCGGGGGTTATGTCGTTTGCGGCTTCCGCCCCGCTTCGGCGGCCGGCCGGTGGACGGTCACCCGGTTCTTGCCCGACGTCTTCGACACATACATCGCTTCGTCCGCCTTGCGCAGCGCCTCCTCGACCGACAGCCCCTCGGACGCCGGACAGACGCCGACGCTGACGGTGACGTTCGTCTCGCGCTCGACGCGCTGCCGGATCGTCTCGGCGATCGCCACCGGATCGGCGCCCGGGCGGACGATGGACGCGACGAGCTCCTCGCCGCCGAACCTTCCGGCTGCGCCGAAGCCCGACACTTCCTCGGACAGAATCGCCGCCACGCGCTTCAACGCCTCGTCCGCCGCGTGATGGCCCTGCGTATCGTTCAGGCGCTTGAAGTTGTCGATGTCGCAGAACAGGATGGATACGGGCAGGCCGTGTCCGGCGTAGCGGTGCGTTTTTTTCATGAAATGGTGGCGGTTGTACAGGCCTGTCAGGCCGTCCTTGATCGACGAGATGTAGACGGACTGCATCCGTTCCAGCGAGCGCCGGAACAGCAGGAAGAACAGCAGATGGAAATGGGCCGCCGTCAAGAGCTGCGCGCCCGCCGGCATCCAGAGCGGCAGCTCGGACACCGATACGGTCTCCGCGATGGCCGCAACCCGGCCCAGGAAAAAGCTGACCTGGGCGGCCGCCATCCGGGCCCGCTGGCCGATGCGGGGCAGCACATGGGCCGGCATCAGGCCGAAGACGAAGAACAGCGCGAAATCGATCGGCCGGAACGCGCTTGTCCACCAGGCGCTGAACCATCCCGCGTCCAGGCCGAATTGCAGGACGGATATGCCGGCCGCGAGCGCCATCAGCCCGCCGAGCAGCCATTTGTCGGCGCGGCGGAAGGACGCATAGAGCGACAGCACGGCGAAATTGACCAGCACGAACGACAGCAGGCAGGCGCCGGCGAGCACGGCGTCATGGGCGGCGCCGGACGGCCGGATCCAGTATGCGGGCGAGAGCAGCATCGCCGCGATCATGAGCCGGTTGGAGGCGTGCCGGCGGTTCATCCTCCACTGGAGGAAGGACATGACGATCATCAGGCCGGCGACGGTCAGCGCCGAGGCGGCGCAGGCGGTCCTGCCGGTCGGGGACAAAATCCATTCGAATGCGGCGGTCATCGTATCCCTTCCAGCGATGTAATGGCTTCCTTTACAGAAACATATGTTCTATTATATCATGGTTTTGGCAGTTTCGTAACCGACTGCCGGAGGAGGAAGTCAGAATGAAGGTGTTGCAGGCGTTGTTCTTTCCCCCGGAACAGCCGGGCGGCGTTTCCTCCATGGTGCCGTACATCCAGGAACGTTTTCTCAAGATGGGATGGGATATGGAGCTGTTTTCCATCCCGAAGCGGGTGCGCGGCAAAGGCAGCGAAGACCTCGAATTTTCCACGTTCGACGCATACGGTTTCCGGGGTTTTCCCGTCGTCGACAAATATCTGCAGACGTGCCGCGACTACCTGTGGTGGACGCGGATGCGCATCACCAAGACCTACGATTTGATCCACGCCCACCATCCGATTCCCGCCCTTGTCATGAAGAAGCTGTTTCCCGATACGCCCCTTGTGATGACGATCCATTCCAGCTACGAGCGCGAGCTGGCGCTGAACGGAAGGATCGAGCCGGGCGGTCCCGAGTACCGCTTCCTGACGTCCCTGTACGGGGAGCTGGAGGCGAAGGTCGACCGCCTGCTGACCGTGTCCTACTCGTTCCGGGACTATCTGGCGCCGCACGTGAAGCATCCGGACGGCATCACGGTCATTCCGAACGGCTTCGACGAGAAACGGTTCCGGCCCGTCTCCCACGAGAACGCCATTCCGCAGCTCATCACCGTCTGCCGGCTCGTGCCGGCGAAGGGGCTGGACATCCTGCTCCGGGCGTGCGCGCTGCTGAAGCAGCGGGGTCACACGTTCGTCCTGCACATCATCGGCGACGGTCCGATCCGGCAGGATCTGGAGAAGCTGGCCGCCGATTTGGGCATTTACGACGATACGATTTTCTACGGGTACATGCTGCATCCGGAAGAGTTCATGCCGTTCTTCGACATTTTCGTGCTGCCGTCGCGGGCGGAGGCATTCGGTTCCGTGTTCGCCGAGGCCGCGCTCTGCCTGCTCGCGCTCGTCGGGACGAACGTCGGCGGCATCGCGGAGCAGATCGAGGACGGCGTGAACGGCCTGCTCGTGCCGCCGGACGATCCGGAGGCGCTGGCCGGCGCGCTCGAGCAGGTCGTCTCGGACCCTAGCTACCGCTACAATTTGGCGCGCGCGGCGTGGGAGAAGGCGAAGCGGGACTACTCGCTGCAGCGGGTCATCCGCGAGCTGAAGGCGATCTATCTCGATCTGGCGCAGAAGCCGGGCGACGCGCGGGATGCGCGGCAGGACGGCGCGGCGGCGGAGGGCGACGGCGCAGCGGTTGCGGCCGCGGGCGACGCGGCGCCGGACGCTTCGCGGGCAGTCGGCGCGGAAGCCGCGCCGGGCGGCCATGCGGTTGCGGAGGCGGAGGAAGGGGGGCGGCCGTGAATCCGTTCCGGTTCATCCACGCGGCGGATCTGCATCTGGGCAGCCCGTTCAAGGGGCTCGCGGACGCGCCGACACATGTCCGCCGCGGCCTGGCGGAGGCGGAATACGCCGCCCTGCGCCGGCTGACGGAGGCGGCGCTGGAACTGGAGGCGGATTTCGTCGTGATCGCCGGCGACCTGTTCGACTCGGCGGACCGGTCGCTGCGCGCGCAGGCGGCGCTGCACCGGTCGTGGAGCCGGCTCGCGGCCGCCGGCGTCCAGGTTTTCGCGATCCACGGCAATCACGATCCCCTTGGCGCGGAGCGGGCGCGGCTGGACCTGCCGGAAGGCGTGCACATCTTCGGCGCGGGCGCAAGCGCGGAGCACCGGCCGGCCTGCCGGAGAGACGGCAGGCCGGCCGCTTTCGTCTACGGCATTTCATACGACCGGCGGGCGGTGACGGACAATCTCGTCCCCCGCTACCGGCCGGCGGAGGGCGCCGACTTCCATATCGCGCTGCTGCACGCGAACGTGGACGGCGATCCGGAACATGACGCGTACGCGCCTTGCCGGCTGAGCGAGCTGGCGGGCGCGGGGTTCCAGTACTGGGCGCTCGGCCATGTGCATCGCCGGCGGGTGCTGCATGAATATCCGCACGTCGTGTATCCGGGCAACATCCAGGGGCGGCATGCCGGCGAGACCGGGGCGAAGGGCTGCTATGTCGTCGACGTCGACGCCTCCGGCGCGGTAAGCCTGACGTTCCTGCCGCTCGACGGGGTGCGGTGGCTGGCGTGCCATGTGTCGATCGAAGGCGTTGACGACGAGGAGCGGCTGCTGGATCTGGCGGAGCGCAAGGCGGCCGAAGCCGCGTCGTCGGCGGAGGGCCGGCCGGTCATGCTCGAAGTGGTGCTGGAGGGGCGCGGTCCGCTGCACCGCCGGCTGGAAGCGCGCGGCGCGGATGAGCTGCTCGCGGCGCTGCGCGACCGGCTGGAGGATTGGGCGGCCGAAGGCAGGGGGCCGGGCGGATCCGGCGGAGTCGGCGCGGCATCGGGCGAATCGGATGCGCGGGGCGGGCATGCCGGGTTCGGCGGGTTGGATGGCATCGGCGGGTCGGATGTTATCGGCGGGTCGGATGTTATCGGCAGGTCGGATGGATTCGGCGGTTATGGCCTTTCCGGCGGTTCCGATATAACGGCCGGGCGCGGCTGGATCTGGGTGCACCGGCTGACGGTCCGAACGGCGCCCGACCTCGACCTGGACCGGCTCGCGGAGGAGGACAGCTTCGCCGGGGAAGCGGTGCGGCTGGCGCGACGGGTGGCGGCCGATCCCGAAGGCCGGGAGGCGCTGCTGCGGGAGGCGCTCGAGCCGATGCTGCGGAACGCGCGTCTCAAGCGGCTGATCGAGAGCGGCGGGTTGACGCGGTCGGACAGCCTGCTCGAGCGGGCGGCCGCCCGCCTCGCGGGCATGCTGGAGCGGGGAGAGCGGTAGACCGCCCCGTCAGGTCATGCAAAAATACAGTGCATTCATGCAGTTCGCGCCGGCTTGGCGGAATCTGATGCATTTTTGCATCAGATCAGCCGAAATTCCCCGGAGTCGTCAACATGTCATGCATTTTTGCATTCCATTGGTTCGGAGGCAAAGCGAGGGGGTGGAGGCATGAAGATTCGCTCGGCGGCCATCGACGGGTTCGGCAAGCTTCACGGCGTCACGCTCGATTTCGACGCCGACGCGGTCATTCTCGAAGGGCCGAACGAGGCGGGCAAAAGCACGGTGCTCGGGTTCGTGCGCGCGATGCTGTACGGCTTCGCGACCCGCGCGAATCTGCCGGAGCGGCAGGAGCCGGTGTACGGCGGGCGGCACGGCGGCCGGCTGGCGATCGTCTCCGAGCGGTACGGCGAGCTGGTGCTGGAGCGGTATGCCGGCAGTGCGGGCGGCAGGCCGGTGCTGCGCGGCAGGCGGGGAGACGAGTTCGAAACGCTGGAGCAGCGGGAGCTCGAACGGTTGCTGCTCGGCGGGTTGACCGGCAAGGCGTACCGCCAGTTGTTCGCGGTCGGCCTGTCGGAGCTGCGCGACCTCGGCGCCGTGCAGGGGGAAGAGCTGGGCCGTTATCTCTATCATGCGGGGATGGCGGACGGCCGGCTGCTGGCCGAGGCCGAGAAGGCGATCCGCGACGAGATGGACAAGCTGTACCGGCCGCGCGGCTCGGCGCTTCCGGTCAACACGCGGCTCGCCGGGCTCGAGCGGATCGAGCGCGAGCTGCGGGCGCTGCCCGATCCGGTTGCGCGGTACAACGAGGTTGCGGCGGCGCTGAAGAAGACGGAAGCGGAGCTGCGCGCGGTTGAGGCGCGGCTGCCGGCATTGGCGCGGAGCCGGGACGAGGCGGCGCGCGCCCTGAAGATGCGGGAGAAATGGCTGCGCCTGCGCGAGCTGGACGCCCGGCGGGCCGCGCTGCCCGACCCCGGCAGGCTGCCCGCCGACGCGGAGACGAAATGGCAGATGTGGACCGCCGAACGGGACCGGCTCGGGCGCGAGCGGCTGCGTCTGGAAACGGTGCTGCGGGAAGCGCGGGCGGAGCGGGAACGGCTGGCGGTCCGCGAGGATCTGCTCGGGCTCGAGCCGAGGCTGGAGCGGCTGCTCCGCTCCGCCGAGGCGATGCGGGCGCTGGAGGCGTCATGCGCCGAGTGGCGGGCGGAGCGCCGGCATGAGGAAGGGCGGCTTGCCGCGCTGCTCGCTTCGGTCGGTCCGGGCTGGACGGCGGAGCGGCTGCGAAGCTTTGCGGCGGGTGTGGCGGAGCGCGACCGGATTCGCGCCTTTCGCGCCGCGCTCGCGGAGGCGGAGCGGGATGCGGCGCGCTGCGCGGAGGCCGAGCGGCAAATCGGCGAGCAGGAGCGCGAGGCGACGGCGGAGCGCGCGGCCGCCGAAGCGGCTGCGGCGGCGGAGGTTGTCCGGGACGGGGAGGACGACCTGTTCGCGCCGCAGACGGCCGAAGCGCTGACGGGCGCGTGGGAACGGTTCGAAGACGCCTGGCGGGCGTGGGAGATGGAGGTCATGCGCGCCCGGGGCGAGCAGGACACGCGCGGCGCCTCGCGCGCGCGCGGCCGGCGGCCGGACGCCGGCGCCGGCGGCGGTGCGGCCATCATGTTTGCGGCGGCGCTCGGCGCGGCGGGGTTCGCCGCCGCGTATGCCGGCGCGGAAGCTGCCGGCCTGGACGGCGCCCTTGCCTGGGCCCTGGGCGCCGTCGGCGCGGGGCTGGCCGCACTGGCCGCGCCCCCGCTGGCGCGGCGCGGCCCCGGGCGCGGGCGCGCGGGCGTGCCGCAAGCGGAAGCGGCGCTTGCGGCGGCGCGGCAGGTGGCCGCGTGCGGGCAGCGCGCAACGGAAGCGCTCGGGGCGCTGCTCCGTCGGCCGCACGAGGCGGCCGAACCGTTCGCGCCCCCGGCGCACGGCGCGCTGCCGGGCGAGGCGCAGCTCGCCGCAGCGGCCGCGTTGCGCGGCCGGCTGCAGCGCGCGGTGCAGGCGCGCCTCGACGCGCTGCGCGAGCGCGCCATCGCGGCCGAGCGCGCGCTCGAGCACGCCCGGCGGCTCGAGCGGATCCGCGCGCTGCGCGCGGAGCGCCGGGCGGCCCTGGATGCCGCCGCCGTCCGGCTCACGGCGCTGCGCGCCGAATGGCGGAGCTGGCTCGAGGCGCAAGGCCTGCCCGGCGGCCTGTCGCCCGAGGCGGCGCTCGAGACGCTCGACCGCCTCGAAATGGCCGCCGGCCATCTGGCCGCCATGGGCCGCCTCGACGCGAAACTCTCCGAGGCGGCGGAGCGGCTGCGCGAGCACCGCGCGGCGGTGCTTAAGCTGTGCGCCGCGGAAGAGGCGGCCGCGCGGCTCGCGGACGACGATCCCGCCGCCGCGCTGGAACGGCTTCGCGCCGCCATCCGGCGCGAAGCGGAGACGGCTGCCGCCGCGGCCGCGCTGGACAGCCGGATGAAGGAGCTCGAACGGGAGCTGCGGGAGACGGAAGCGCTGCTGCAGCGCCATGCGGAGACGGCCCGCTCATGGTTTGCGGCCGCGGGCTCGGAGGACGAGCCGGCCTACGAGCGGCTGCTGGCCGAGGCGAGGGAAGCGCGCCTGCTGGATGAGGAGCGGATCCGGATCGGGACGGAGCTGGCCGCAGGTCTGACGGAAGAGGAACGGGCGCGGATGGCGGAGCTGCTGGAGCGGCATGACGAAGACGCGCTGCGGAGCCTTGCCGGGCGGACGGCGGACGACTGCCGCGCGGCGGAAGACGAGCGGGCGCGCCTGCTCGAGCAGCGCGGCCGGCTGAGCGAGACGCTCGAGCGGCTGCTCGCGGAGGACGTTCGGCGCCCGCTGCTGGACGAGCGCGAGGCGATCCTGGCGCGTCTTCAGGACGACGCCGAGCGCTACGCCGAGCTCGCCGTCACGCTGGCGCTCATCCGCCGGACGCGCGAGACGTTCGAGCGGGAGCGGCAGCCCGCCGTCCTGCGCCGCGCGTCGGCATACGCGGCGGCGCTGACGAACGGCCGGTACCGGCGCATTGCCGCGCCGTTCGGCCGGTCGACGATCGAGCTGGAATCGGCGGAGGACGGCCGCGTCGTCGACGCCGCATTCCTGAGCCGCGGCGCGGCGGAGCAGATCTATCTGGCGATCCGGCTCGCGCTGGCCGACGAGGTCGAGACAGACGAACCGCTGCCGATGCTGCTGGACGATCTGTTCGTCAATTTCGACGACGCGCGGATGGACGCGGCCGCCGGGCTGCTGGGCCGCATCGTCCGCGAGCGGCGGCGCCAGCTCATTTTCCTCACCTGCCACACGCACACGGCGGAACGGCTGGCGGAAAGGATGCCTTTCGCGAAACGCGTGGAAATCGGATAGCCGCAAATACCGGGAGCCGGGAGCGTGTCGCCCCCGGCTCCGGTCATTCGGTCCGCTCTTCACCCGTTTCCGGTATCGGATAGGTCTTCCAGATCAATTCTGCGTAATGCCGCACGACATAAATCCCGTCATGGTCGTCGAGCTTCCCCAGACCGATCCGGCATACCGATCCGTCCGTCATGACGACGACCAGCGTTCGAAACCGGTCGTCTGCGTGCAAAGTTTGGAAGGACTCGATCTCTTTGCCCAGTCGCCGGGTTGCGAATTGTTTCACGACCGCCTTGTAGTCTCTGGATTCCGGCACCCCGCGGAGTCGGTTCAACTCCTCCTCCGTATGGGTGACGGTGTCGAAGTCGTGAATGAGCTCCACCCGCTCGATCAACGCATCCCTGTCGCGCAACAGCTCGGGGAGCGTTCATCCCGGTCTGTTCCCCGGAAGCGCAGCCGACAACCAGGACGAACGGCAAAAAGCGCGCGGTAACGCCGACCGGCCAACGCTTGTTTCCCACCGTGTCCCCACCTCGCCCCTGAATCCAAACGCCGTTTCCTTAACTGTAGCAGTGTGCGCTCCTGTCTCTTCACACGAGCAGTGCCACCCAAATTCAATTCCAGAGAGCCCTTATACTCCTGATACACAAACTTCTTGACACTACCGATTTACGGTGGAATAGAGGAAAATATTTCGCTAATTACGTGATCGGCCGGCAGCGGAGCGGAATATCATCAGCCGGCAGCGGAGCGGAATATCAATAGCCGTCTCCGGGGCGGGCTGATCGATCGCCCGTTTCCGCCGGCCAGAACGCCGACAACCTGTATGCCGGCGGACATCACCGGCGTCGGGTCCGTCACATTGTCCAACTTCCCGGCCTCCCGCGTCTACGCCCCGGACAGCCGCGGCCGGTGCATCATCCGGAAGAGCCAGCCGAGGCTGAGCGCGCCGAACAGCGGGTAGAGTGTGGAAAGCAGCGGTCCGAAGCCGATCTGGCTGCCCGCCCAGCAGATGGCGAGCAAGCCGGCGGTGACCGCCTGCTCGGGCCAGCCCAGCCGCGTGCTGAGCTGCAGCGTGAGCCCGTAGATGTCGCACATCAGCGTCGTGAAGATTTCGGCGAAGATCAGCACGGAGTAGATCCACTGCAATGCGGCGCCGAGCTCGCGGGCGATGCCGCCCATCGGGATCTCGAACTGGGCGATCCCGGGCATCCGGGCCGCCAGCGCGATGTGGCCGACGAGCAGCATCACGCCGATGCCGATGCCGCCGAGCCACGCGCCCGCGATGATCGTCTTCCGGTCCTGGACGCGGCTGCCGAGCGGCACGAGCACCGCCTGCGCCATCGACAGGTTGAACGCTGCGTACAGCAGGGGAGACGCCCAGGCGGCGTACTGCGGCGTGTCCGTGCGCAGCGTCAGCCATCGGTCCGCGCCGGGCCCGTGCGCCGTATCCCACAGAATGATCAGCGTGAAGAGGAGCATCGCCGGCACGACGATCGAATTGACGGCGAGCACCGCGCCCATGCCCCGCCTGAGCAGGAGGAAGACGAGAAGAATCGTGACGAGCAGCCCGGTCTGGTAGGACATGCCGAAGTGTTCCTTGAAAATGGAGCCCGCGCCGGCCAGCATCACCGCGTTGACGCCCACAAGCACGACGAGCATGAAGCGGCTGGCCCACGTGCCCCAGCGCTCGCCGAACAGCGCCTGGTTCAGGCTTTCGTAGGAGCGGGCGCGGATGCGGGCGGCCGCCAGCATCATCCGGGCGCCGATCCAGACGAACAGTACGGATGACAGCAGGATGCCCGCCGTGCCCCAGAAGCCGAAACGGGTGAAAAATTGCAGCACTTCCTGTCCCGTCGCGAATCCGGCGCCGACGATGGTGCCAATGAAGGTGAACGCGATTTGAATGGCCTGAATCGGTCTCATGAGGAAGCCTCCGTCCCGCGGATTTGCGACAGCCGCGCGAAGGTTGCCGCCTTCTCATGTGTATGCGCGGGAACGGACAGGCATGACGAGCCCGCCGCAAAAGCGCGGGAAGCGCAAGAAACCCCGGCATGCCCGTGCCGGGGGTCTTCCGCCTCAATGTTCCGCGAACAACAGGATCGACGCGATCCGCTTCGTGTTCGGGTCGAAATCGAGCTTGAGCGCGACGCCGTCCCGCCGGTACAGCAGCACCGTGTCCGATGCCTGATCCGGCTCGCCGAGCGCATCCAGCGCATCGTCGGCCTCGGCGCCGACGGCGAGATCGCCGATGCCGGCCGGCACATCCGCGCCGCTGACCTCGACATATTGCACGCGGCCGTTCTCGCCGATTCCGATCGCAAAACCGTCGTATTCCAGCACCGACAGGGGCGGATCGAGCAGCCTGTACGCATCCTCCGGATCGCCGAACCGCAGCCGCACCTCCGACTCCGGATCGTCGATCGCGATGCCCCGGAGCGTTGGGGGCTGCGCGAACCATCCGTTCGCGTCGGCGCGTCTGCCGTCCGCCATGCCGCCCGCGGCGTTCGGCTCCACGTCCGCGGTCGCGGCGCCGCCGGCCGTTCCCGACGCGCCGGCGTCCGCGGCCGAATCCGGCGCCAGCGGCCCGGCGGCCGCGCGCCCGGATCCGCCGGCCGGCTCTTCGGCCGCCGCGTCGGCCCCGTGTTCCGCCGGCTGCTCCGACCGGCCGGACGCGCCTTGTCCGCCGCATCCGGAGAGGGCGGATGCGGCCGCGACGCACAGCGTCAGCAGCGCGGCTGTTCTCGCAAGCGTCCCGATTCGGCGGTTGCGCATGGTTCCCATCACCTTTCTCCATCCTGTTATTGTAGACGCTCCGGGACAGGAAAAAGTTGCATTCATCCGGCCGCATTTTGTTGCGATTCCGTCGATCCGTATGATAATTTTATTGACATAAATCCAACGGACCAAAGGAATGGGATGCCATGGAGCGATTGAAACAGCGGATACTCGAGGAAGCTTCCATTCTGTCGGCGGACGTGCTCAAGCTGGATCGTCTGCTCAACCACCAGGTCGATCCGGAGCTGACGATGGAGATGGGCCGCGAATTCGCGCGCAGATTCGAAGGCGAGCCGATCACGAAGGTCATCACGATCGAATCGTCCGGCATCCCGATCGCGTTCGCGACGGCGCTCACGCTGCGCGTGCCGCTCGTGTTCGCGCGGCGCAAGAAGACGCTGCTCGCCGAGCCGGACGCGTGGAGCGAGCGGGTGCCCGCGTTCACGAAGGGCATCGTGACGGATCTGGTGGTGTCGCGCAACCTGCTGGCGCCGGACGACGTGCTGCTTTACATCGACGACATCATCGCCAACGGCGACGCCGCGCGCGGCCTGATCCGCATCATCGGGCGCTCGGGCGCGAAGCTGGCGGGGGTCGGCATCGCCGTCGAGAAGACGTTCCAATCCGGCGGCCGGCTCATCCGCGAGCAGGGCATCCGGCTGGAATCACTCGTCCGCATCGCCTCGTTGGCGGACGGGAAGATTGTGTTCGAATGACCAGATAATGGAAGAATTTGCGTTCCGGCCGTCTCTTTTCCTCCCGGAAGAATTATTTTATAATAGACGAAAGTGAGCGAAGGGAGGCAGAAGGATATGGAGAAGCTGGAGCTGCCCGTTTCATTCTTCAGGTCGAAGCTGTCCGATGCCAAGACGCATTTCGAGCGCGCTCTCGACTGCAAGCATACGGAATTTGACGATCTGTATCCATACATGATCGAGCATCCGCAGTTTTTCTGGTACAAGCGCTATGTCGCGTGGTCGGAGCTGCTCACCGTCGTGAAGTTGTGCGAGGAACTCGGCATCCCGTGGCGGGAAGAATTCACGCAGCGGCAGGCCGGATACATCGAGAGACGCGTCATGTCCTCCCGTGTGCTTGACGAATGGTACGAGAAGAATGAATCGCCCGAGCATGTCGGGCATGGACCGGAATGATCCCCTAAATCATGAAGTCATGCGAAACGGACCGAAGCGGTGATGCCGCCGAGGTCCATTGTTTTGTGGCGGGAAAGGAGGTTGGACGGCCGTGATGACGGAGGGGCAGCTTGACGCCTACCGGGTTGCCGGCACGACGGTGCGGATCGTGCGCGACGCGCTCGAGGCGAACGACGTCGTCGGCATCGTCGTCGCCTGGGACGAGCGGGATGTGCTGATCCGCAGACCGAACCGCAGGGTCGTGAAGGTGAGCCGCGAATACGTGATCCAGCCGGCGGACGAGCCGCGCCGGCATCCGCCGGCTTGACCCGCGCGCAACAGAAAAAGCTCCGGTTCGTCCGGAGCCTGCTTCACGGGTTATGGTGCGGTCGAGAGGACTTGAACCTCCACGGTATTGCTACCACTAGAACCTGAATCTAGCGCGTCTGCCAATTCCGCCACGACCGCGTATGTTCAGTTGACTGACAATCTGCATCTTAGCACGGTCGGGCGGATCAAGTCAAGCCGGAGTTGCGAAGTTCTAATATTCAGTCAACAATCGGACCGCGCGAAGCTTCGTTCAACCGGCGGTCCATACATATTGCCGGATTCCCGCCGCGACCGCCTCGGCCATCCGCTGCTGCCAGCGGGGGTCGGTCAGCTTCGCGCGGTCGGCGGCGCTGCTCAGGAAGCCGAGTTCGACGATGACCGCCGGGCGTTTCACGAGGTTGAGCAGATAATACGGCTTGCCGACCTTCGGAAGCTTGCGGCTGCCGTACACCCGGTTCAGCGAATCCTGGAGAAAAGCGGCCAACAGCGCGCTTCTTCCTTCGTTCTGGTGCAGCACGAGCGGACCGGAGGCGGACGGATTGTCCGACCAGTTCACGTGCAGGCTGACGAGCAGCCGCACGTCGATCTCGTCCGCAAGTCCCCGGCGCTGCGACAGATCCCGCTGGTGCCGCGAACGCGAGGGATGCCAGCGGTTGTCGTCGCTCAGCGCATAGTCGCCGGTCCGGTTCAGCACCGCGGGAACGCCCTGGCTGCGCAGCACCAGATAGAGCCGCTTCGCCACCTGCAGGTTGATGTCCTTCTCGAGCACATCGCGGTAATGCGCGCCGCCGTCGATGCCGCCGTGCCCGGCGTCGATCAGCACGACGGCCGTCGGCAGCGCCCGCTCGTAGCGGGGAGGGTCGATGTGCATCGTCGCGCCGGACGCGGCCGGCGCGACGGCGGCGGCCAGCAGCGCGGACAGCATGACGGCGGCCGCGCGGCGAATCGCCTTCATGTTCATGATCATGACCTCCGGCTCGTCAAACCTGCGCACGCGGATTAGTGTGGCCTGACACGGCATGGTCTTATGCGGGATTAGACGGGTTTACCACGCGCACGCTCCGGTCATAATGAGCTTGACGGGTGCCGCGGCGATCCGGTCCGCCGCGGCCGGAGATCAAGCGTTCGCGGAGGGAATCCCATGGCGAAAGACGGCAAGGAATATGTCGCGTTCGTGGCGGACCGGTTCGTCCGCTACATCGAGACGCCGGCGGAGGATCGCCGGCGCCAGCGCCGGGACGCGCGCAGCCGGCGCGAGCCGTTCCTCGCGCGCTGGTTCGGCTGGGCGCTGTACGGCTGGCTGCTGCAGCGCCGCGCAAGGCGCGGGGGAGGCGCGTCCCCAATCGAAGAACCGGCGGCGGAATCCGTCGCGGAACCGGCCGCGGAATCCTGATGCCCGCGCCGGCGCGGCGCGTCCGGCCGCCTCAATCGTACAGCCGGGCGACGGGCTCGAGGCAGACCGCGGGCATGAAGCGGAGGCCCGCCTGATCCACGCCGATGTAGGCGGTGCCGTCCTCCCATTCGTGCCAGGCGACAACCGGCAGCACATAGAGGTACGCGCCGCCGAAGCGTTCGGCGACGAGCCGGAGCTCGCTCCCGCCGCCGAGCAGCGCCGCGATATCCGCATCCGCCCACGCGAGCGGACGCTTCGTAATCCACGGAAACCGATCATACGGATCGAACGGCTCGGCCTCGGCCTGCCGCACGATCCGTCCTTCCGGCCGCGCGCCGACGGGCAGACGCTTTCCGAGGCAGGCCGCGGCTTCCGCTTCCTCTCCGCCCCAGCGTTCATCGTCGGCCGGCAGCTCCTCGCCGGTCTTCGCATCCAGATAGAAAATGCCGTCCTCCGTTTCGATCCGCCACGCCGCGCCGAGCGGGTGGACGTACCGCCGCTCGACGGCGGGAGGCGCGCCGCCGCCGGCAACATATCCGTTGTCATCGACAAGTCCGAGCCGCGCCATTCCCAGGCGCAGCAGTTCCGCGGAATAAAGCGGCGCTTCTCCGCGTCCGTATTCGGTCAGGGCAAATCCGCCTTCCTGGAGCGCGTGCACCACCATGTACCCGACGGTGCCCTCGTCGTCTTCGAAAATCACGAGCCAGCCGTGCGTTCCCGGTCCGAGCGGCCCGATCTTCGCCTTCGCAGCGGCGAACCGCTCGAATCCGGGCCGGGCGCCGATCTCCTTCGCCCATAGGCCGATCTGCCGTTCGAGCAGCGCGCGCGCAGGCGGCTTGTGTCCGCTTCCAGCCGTCGCCGCCGCGCCGGGCGCCGCCAGCGCCGCGGCCAGCAGGCAGGCGAGCAGGCCGATCCATTTGCGTTGCATGTCCTGAATACGCCTCCTTCCGGCAAGATCCTCGCGTGTCGCCGCGGTGCCACCATCATAGCGGACAAGCCCCAAGAAGGCTGTTGCAACGTGTCGCGCGCGATCGTTCTATTTTTGCCGCAATCCGGAGAATGCTCCCGAACCGCGGTCAGGCGAGGCCGGTCAGATGGAACAGCCCGGCGTTCACGACTTCCGCGACGACGCGCGGCTTGAGCTGCCACCGGATCTCCTCCCGGCGCGCCTCGTATTGCGCCGCAATCTGCTCCCTCTGCGCCTCCCCGGCCGATTCGATCAGCGGCTCGTAGTAATGCGCAAGCTGCGCCAGCTCCTCCTTCAGCCGCTCGTTCGCCGCGTCCGCCCAGCCGTAGTCGTACGCCTTCAGCTTCCGCGCCAGCGCCTGCTCGATCAGATCCGCCGCCCGCTTCAGCGACAGGGAAGCGCCGGTCACATGCACGTTCGCGGGCAGGCGGGGAGTGAGCTTCATGCCCTGCAGCCTGTCGAAAAAGCCCTCCACGACCGCGCCGGTTGCGAGCGAAACGCCGAAAGCGTGCATCTCCTCGCGCTTCATGTCGCAGACGAAGCCGACCTTCACGTTGACGCCGAGCCAGGGCGTGCAGGGAAGGGAGTCGTACGGGTGGAGCGCCCGCTCGTCCGGCTGCTGGAACAGGCAGACGAACCGGCCGCCGCGCCGCGCCGCCGCGAAGATCTGCTCGAGCCGCCGCGAGCCGAAATGGAGGTCGTCCCGCGGAACCCGCGCGCCGATGCCGGCGGGCACGAAGCCGAAGGAGCGGCTGAGGGCGGCCATGCCGGCCTGATCCGCCGTGCCCGGCGCGCCGGCCGGAGAACCGGATGTGCCGCCTGCCGCATCCGCGCCCGCCGTCATCGCGTCGTACTTCGCCGGATCCGTCACGAAGAGCAGCGTCATCGTCTCCGGCTCCACGCCCGTCCGGTCGACGAAGCTCCAGTAATAGGGGCGGTTCGTCAATTCGCGGTCGGCGGCGGGCGAGAGCTTCACCTTGAAATGGGCGGGCGATTTTTCGAGAATGGCGCAACCGGTCGCGTCCAGATACCGTTCGACAAACCGATGGATCTGCTTCGCGTTCACGGCCGCACCTCCGCGGCGGCGTCCGGGCCGTCCGGCACGACGGAGAGGACGGGAAGCACGGCGTCGAGCGCCCTGCCGGACGAAGCGCGCTTCGCGTCCGCGCGCAGCCGGTTGATCGAGCGCCCGAGGGCGTCGATGCCGCGCCGGATGTCGGCATCGCCGTCCGCCTCGAGCACGAGCCGCGCGAGGCGCTGCTCGAGCGGCTGCTCCTCGCGCTCCAGCCGCTCGAGGATGTCGTCCAGCTCGCCGACGACCATCTCGAACAGGTTGATTTTCTCGTGCAGGAGGCGGACGATGTGCTCCTCGATCGTGCCGGTCGTGTACAGATTGTAGATTTTCACGTCGTTCGTCTGCCCGAGACGGTGCACGCGCCCGATCCGCTGCTCGACGCGCATCGGGTTCCACGGCAGATCGAAGTTGATCATGTGGTGGCAGAACTGCAGGTTGATGCCCTCGCCGCCCGCTTCGGTCGCGACGAGCACCTGGGCGCGGCCGCGGAACAAGTCCATCATCCAGTCCTTCTTGCCCCGGTTCATGCCGCCCCGGTACGGCACGGCGACGATGCCATGCTCCTTCAGGAACTGCAGCAGATACTCCTGCGTCGCGCGGTATTCGGTGAAGACGATCGTCTTGTCGCCGGTTTCCCGGATCAGCTCGAGCGCCTTTTCGGCCTTCGTGTTCGCCCGGACGCGCCGGATGACCTCGATCAGCTCCATGAGTTTCGCGCGAAGCGGCGAATCTTCGGCGGTCTTCTTGACCATGTTGAACAGGGTGACGAACACGGCGTCCCGGCTGCTGCACACCTCGCGCTGCAGCGTGACGAGCGACAGCATGCTCGCGAGGTCCCGGCCGCTCTCGTCGTACCGCTCGCGGACAAAGCCGGTCACCGCGTCGTACAGCGCCTTCTCCTCGGGGGACAGCTTCACCTCGATGTTCCGCACGATCCGCCGGGTAAACGCGATTCCGCCATCGCTGCGGCGGTTGCGGATCATGACGGCCGACAGCGCTTCCTGCAGACGGTCCTCGTTCTTCGGCAGCCGCTTGTCCGCGACGAAGTTGGCGACGAACTCGCTCTGTCCGCCGAGCTGGCCGGGTTTGAGCAGCGTGATCAGGTTGAACAGCTCGTCCATGTCGTTCTGCACGGGCGTCGCGGTGAGGAGGAGGCAGTATTTTTTGCGCAATTGCTGGATGAATTGATAGTTCGACGTCTTCCGGTTCTTCAGCTTGTGCGCCTCGTCGACGATCAGCATGTCGTAGTCGCGCGACAGGAGCAGCTCGCGGTGCGGCTCGCGCTTCGCGGTGTCAATCGAGGCGACGACGAAGTCGGCATGCCAGGTGTGCGCCTTCTTCTGCGCGGTCGCCGGGATGCCGAACTTCTGGTTGAGCTCGCGGACCCACTGCAGCACGAGCGACGCAGGCACGAGGATCAGCGCCCGGCGGACGAGCCCGCGCACGATGTATTCCTTCAGAATGAGTCCGGCTTCGATCGTCTTGCCGAGGCCGACCTCATCGGCGAGAATGGCGCGTCCGCCCATTTCGCGCAACACCTTGCGCGCCGTCGCGATCTGGTGCGGCATCGGCTCGAAAGCCGGCAGGCAGCGGAGCGACTGCAGCTCGTCGAAGCTCGCCACCAATTTCGCGCGCTCGGATTCGACCGCAAGCGCAAAGAGCATCCAGTCGTCCCACGGGCCGTTGCGCGCCGCGCGCTCCGCCAGTTCGTCGACCCACGACCGGTCGAAGACGAACTCGACGCCGGGATGCGGCGACTTGCCGGCTCCGCCCGCGCCGCGGTCCGCTCTCGGGATCGAATGCATGGCCTCTCCTTCCTCCGGCTGGTTGTTTTATCCGTTAGTATGGCCCTCCGGGGAGACATTCATAAGGGCAGCGGGATGAGTCGCGAGTCCCGCGCGGGGCGGCCGGGTGATGCAACGGTTTGTATCGAAGCGGCATCAGAACGTCGGTTTGCGGCGGATACGTTTTGTTGCCGAAATTGGGACTTGGAATACTATATATTGTGGTGTAAAATGGGTTGCGGACTCTATATATTGTGTACATATGCGATATGATTCCGTTGCCGACAATCGGCGAAAATTTGCATGTACCGGAGGGCTGGCTCAATGAAGATGATGAAGAGCAGCAAGCTGGAAGGCTTGAGCGAGAAAATCTTCCTGGATCGGTACGCTTGGAAGAACCCCGACCCGTCGGGCACCAAGGTGGGCGACGTCGTGCTCGTGCTCACGAAGGACGACCCGAAGTTTCCCGCGAAGGAAGTCGGCGAAGTCATCGCGAGGAACGGCAACAAGGTGACCGTGCGGACGCGCGCGGGCCAGATTGTCGAGTCGGAAGTCGAGAAGCTGACGCTGACGATTGAGAAGACGCCGGAGGAAATGTGGGACCGCCTCGCGAAGGCGATGGCTTCCGTCGAGGACACGGCCGAGAAGCGGAAGCAGTGGGAGGAGCGGTTCCGCTACATTCTCGACGACTGGAAGCTTGTGCCGGGCGGCCGGATCGCGGCTGGCGCGGGAACGAGCGACGAGCTGACGCTGTTCAACTGCTACGTCATCCCGTCGCCCAAGGACAGCCGCGGCGGCATCATGCAGACGCTGACCGAAATGACGGAAATCATGGCGCGGGGCGGCGGCGTCGGCATCAACCTGTCCAGCCTGCGGCCGCGGCGCGCGGTCGTGGCGGGCGTGAACGGCTCGTCGAGCGGCGCCGTCTCCTGGGGCGGCCTGTTCAGCTACACGACCGGCCTGATCGAGCAGGGCGGCAGCCGGCGCGGCGCGCTCATGCTCATGATGAACGACTGGCATCCGGACCTGCTGGACTTCATCACGGTGAAGCAGAACATGGGCCAGGTGACGAACGCGAACCTTTCGGTCTGCATCAGCAACGCGTTCATGAAGGCCGTGAAGGAGGATCTCGACTGGGAGCTCGTCTTCCCGGACACCCGCGATCCGGAATACGACGAAGTCTGGGACGGCGACCTGCAGAAATGGCGCTCCCTCGGCAAGAAGGTCGTGCTCTACCGGACGGTCAAGGCGCGCGACGTGTGGCACACGATCATCGAATCGGCGTGGAAATCGGCCGAGCCGGGCGTCGTGTTCATGGAATATTACAACCAGATGTCCAACAGTTGGTATTTCAACCCGATCATCTGCACGAATCCGTGCGGCGAGCAGGGGCTGCCGGCGTGGGGCGTCTGCAACCTGTCGGCGATCAACCTGTCGAAGTTCTACGACGAGGAGAAGGACGACGTCAATTGGGATGAGCTGTCGAAGGTAACGCGCTGGTCGGTGCGGTTCCTCGACAACGTCATCGACAAGACGCCGTACCATTTCAAGGAGAACGAGAAGAACCAGAAGCGCGAGCGCCGCGTCGGCCTCGGCTCGATGGGGCTCGCGGAGCTGATGATCAAGCTGAAGATCCGCTACGGCAGCCCGGAATCGCTCGAGTTCCTCGACAAGCTGTACGGGTTCATCGCCCGAGAGGCGTATCTCGCATCGACCGAGATCGCGGCGGAGAAGGGCTCGTTCGAGGCGTTCGACGCGGAGAAGTTCCTGCAGAGCGGCTTCATGCGCAACATGGTGAGCGTCTATCCGGAGGTCGGTGAAGCGGTGCGCAAGCGCGGCATGCGCAACGTCACCGTCATCACGCAGGCGCCGACGGGCAGCACGGGGACGATGGTCGGCACGTCGACGGGCATCGAGCCGTATTACGCGTTCGAATATTTCCGTCAGAGCCGGCTCGGACTCGATAAGCAGTACGTGCCGATCGCCAAGGAATGGATGGACGCGCATCCGGGCGAGGAGCTGCCGGACTATTTCGTGACGGCGATGGACCTGACGGCCGAGGACCACATCCGCGTGCAGGCGGCGATCCAGCGCTGGGTCGACAGCTCGATCTCGAAGACGGCGAACGCGCCGCATGACTTCACGGTCGAGGAGACGAAGAAGCTCTATGAGCTCGCGTTCGAGCTGGGCTGCAAGGGCGTGACGATCTACCGCGACGGCAGCCGCGATACGCAGGTGCTCTCGACGTCGAAGGACGACGAGAAGAAGGACAAGGCGGAAGCGAAGGCCGAGGCCTCTTCCGCGGACGCAGCTTCGGATTCGGACGACGCGGCGGCGATCGGCAAGCTGAACGCCGCCCTCAACGCGAACGTCTCGAAGCAGGACGAACAGGAGTTCGACAGGCAGTACAAAAAGCGCCCGCAGGTGCTGCGCGGGGCGACCTACAAGCTCAATACGCCGCTCGGCATGGCATACATCACGATCAACGACATCGACGGCACGCCGGGCGAGATCTTCCTGAACGTCGGCAAGGCCGGCTCCGACGTGTTCGCGATGGCCGAAGCGCTCGGGCGCGTCTGCTCGCTGTTCCTGCGCTACGGCGACCACGGCAACAAGGTGAAGCTGCTGATCAAGCACCTGAAGGGCATCGGCGGCAGCGGCGCCATCGGCTTCGGCGCGAACCGCGTCGAATCGATCGGCGACGCCGTGGCGAAGGCGCTTGAAATGCACGTCGCGGCGAGCCAGGAGCAGGCGTCCGCGGGTGTTCCGGTCGACGCGCCGCCGATCGCGGCGGCTGCCGAACCGGTCGTGACGCTTCCCGGCGGCAAGAGCGGTCCCGTCGAATCGCGCGATCTGTGCCCGTCCTGCGGCTCGGCGTCGCTGCTCAATGTCGAAGGATGCAAAACCTGCTCGAATTGCGGCTACAGCCGCTGCTCGTAAGCCTTGAATCCGAAGCGATCATCGGGCGGACGGAATGCCGTCTGTCCGGCGGTCGCTTCCTGTTTGCTTGGCCGGACGGGCGAATTGACAGCATGACGTTGTGGGCGTATAATTACTTACAAAACGTAAGTAACTAGATAGGAGTGTGCGAATTGGCCCGCTTTCATCAAGCGCCGAGCACGTATGTCGGACAAGTGCATCTGAAGGTGCGGGACCTCGATCTCGCCCTGCGTTTCTACAAGGACGTGATCGGCTTCCGGGTGCTGGAGCAGACCGCCGGCACCGCGTCGCTCACCGCGGACGGCAAGACGGCGCTGCTGATCCTCGAGCAGCCGGAGGATGTGATGCCGAAGCAGAGGAGGACGACGGGGCTGTACCATTTTGCGCTGCTGCTTCCGACGCGGACCGATCTGGCGCGGATCGTCGTGCATTTTGCCCGGATCGGACTCCGGTTCGGCTCTTCCGATCATCTCGTCAGCGAGGCGCTGTATCTGTCGGACCCGGACGGCAACGGCATCGAAATATACCGGGACCGCGACCCGTCGGAATGGACGTGGAGGCGCGATGAGGTGGAGATGGCCGTCGATCCGCTCGATTTCCGGGATCTGCTCACGGCGGCGGACGACCGGCCTTGGGAAGCGCTGCCCGCCGGCACGCTGATGGGGCATATTCATCTGCATGTGTCGCATTTGGGACCGGCCGAGCGGTTCTATACGGAAGGGCTCGGCTTCGAGGTGGTCAACCGGTACGGGGCGCAGGCGCTGTTCCTTTCGACCGGCGGCTACCACCATCATATCGGGCTCAACACCTGGAACGGCGTCGGCGCCCCGCGTCCCGCGGAGAACAGCGTCGGGCTCCGCTCGTACACGCTGGTCTATCCCGACGCCGGGGCGAGGGAACGCGCGGTCGCGAATCTCCGGAGCATGGGCGAGGATGTGGCGGAAGCGGGCGGCCTGTACGCGGCGACCGACCCGTCGGGGAACCGCGTGCTGCTGGCGGTGTAACGGCACCCAAAAAATCATTGACAGCATGTGATCTAATCGTTTAGAATGCGAGCAAGGCAACAGCCGGAGAAGCTGCGCCATGATCATCGACGAATCCCCGTGAACGGAGAGATCCCATGGCCACGATCAAGGATATCGCGAAGCGGGCGGGCGTATCCGTCGCGACCGTTTCGTACGTGATCAACAATACGCGGTGGGTGCACGAGGACAAGCGCAGGCGCGTGATGGAAGCCATCAGGGAGCTCAACTACGTGCCGAACGCGGTCGCCCGCGGATTGCGCGTCCAGAAGAGCAACGCGATCAGCCTGATCGTCTCCGACATCACGAACCCGTTCTACCCCGACATCGCCCGCGCCTGCCAGGAGGCGGCCCGGGCGCGCGGCTGCACCGTCAACATCGTCAACACCGACGATTCGCCGGAGAAGATGAGCGAGGCGCTGAAGCAGCTTCGCGGCGGCAAGGCGGACGGGGCCGTCATCACGTCGGCGCTGCCGGACAATCGCGAGGAGATCGGGCAATTGCTAAGGGAAGGCTACCCGGTCGTGCTGGCGAGCCGGACGCTCGACGATCTCGAAGCCGACTCCGTGGTTGCGGACAACCGGCAGGGCGCGATGATGGCGGTGAACTACCTCGTCGGTCTCGGCCATCGCAAAATCGCATTCGTGAACGGTGTCGAAGGCTCCTGGATCAACAAGACGCGCACCGAGGGGTATCTGCAGGCGATGGAGGAAGCCGGCCTTCCCGTCCTTCCCGAATGGCTCGTATCGGGCAAGGCTCGGTATGAGGCGAGCTATCAGGCGGCGCGCGCGCTGCTCTCGCTGCCGAAGGACCGGCGGCCGACCGCGATCCTGAACCTGACGGATCTCGGGGCGTTCGGCGTGCTGGACGCCGCCAAGGACATGGGCGTAGCGGTGCCGGACGATCTTGCGGTCATCGGTTTCGATGACCTGTTCTATTCCGGCCTGCGCAACATTCAGCTCACGACGATACGCATTCCGCGGCACGAAATGGGCAGGCTCGCGACCGAGATGCTGTTCGAGCGGATGGAAAACAAGGATGCGGAGCCGCGCTCGATCGTCATGCCGGTCGAGCTCGTCGTCCGCAAGACATGCGGCGGCGCCGCCAGGTAAACACACGAAAATGGGCGGACCGACCGTCCGTTCCGGCAATATCTAAACGATTAAACCATGGCATACAGGAGACGGAGGAAAGCCGATGAAAGCCTTGATGAAGGTCAGGGAAGGACGCGGCCATGTCGAGCTCCGCGAGGTGCCGGAGCCGGCCCTGAAGCCGAACATGGTGAAGATCGCGGTCAAATTCGCGGGAATCTGCGGCACGGACCAGCACATCCTTCACGGCACATACGCCTGCAATCCGCCGGTTGTGCTCGGGCACGAAATCTCCGGCGTCGTCGCGGAAACGGGCGGCGATGTGAAGAGCGTAAAACCCGGCGACCGGGTCACGGTGTTGCCGTCCACCGGCGTCACCTGCGGCCGGTGCGAGCATTGCCGCACGGGCAACTACATGTTCTGTCCCGAACGGAAGTCGATCGGTTCCGGCATTGACGGCGGTTTCGCGAAGGTGGTCGCGGTGCGCGAAGACATGGTGTACAAGATCCCGGACCATCTCTCGCTCGAGGAGGCGGCGCTGACCGAACCGCTCGCGTGCGCGGTGAAGGCGATCGAGGAGCTGGTCCATATAAGGGTCGGCGACACCGTCCTGCTGTCCGGTCCCGGTCCGATCGGCCTGCTCTGCCTGTCGCTGCTGCTCGTCAAGGGCTGCAGGGTGATCGTCGCGGGCGCGGCGCAGGATGCCGGCCGACTGAAGATCGCCGCGGATATGGGCGCGCACGTCATTGTCGACGTCAGCGAACAGGATTTGCAGGAGATCGTCGATCGCGAAACGGGAGGCCGGGGCGTCGATGTCGCGGTCGAATGCGCCGGCGCGGAAGGCTCGGTGGCAAACTGCCTGCGCGCGGTGAAGAAGCGCGGCAAGTACATCCAGGTCGGCATCATCGGGCGGGAGATCCGGGTTGCGTTCGATACCATTCTGTACAAGCAGCTCCAGGTCGCGGCGCCGTATGCGCACGCTATCGAGACGTTCGACCGCGTCATGCGGATCTGGGAGCATCGCCTCGTGAACGTGAAGCCGATTATCACCCACAGGGTGCCGCTGAGCCGGTGGGAAGAGGCGTTCCGGATTTGCGAGGAGAAGACCGGCGGCAAGGTGCTGCTGGTCTGCGACGAATAGCGGGGGAAAAGATCCGTGCGCGGGCGGACCGAAGCGCTTCCCGGCGGAACGGCGGCCAACGGGCGGCGGATCTTTTTCACAGAATATCTAAACGTTTAGATCAAACAAAGGGGAGAGGAAGCCACATGGAGAAGTCCGCGGAACTTCACATCCGGGAACTGAAGAAAATCGCGGCGGAGGTGCGCATCCACATCGTCAAGACGGTGCACCACGCCGGCGCGGGCCATATCGGCGGGCCGCTGTCGGCGGCGGATCTGCTGACGGCGCTCTATTTCCGGGTCATGAACGTCCGGCCGGAACAGCCGGACTTCGAGGACCGCGACCGGTTCGTCCTGTCCAAGGGGCATTCCGCGATCGCGCTGTACAGCGTGCTGGCGGAGCGGGGATATTTTCCGAGGGAGGAGCTGGCCACGTTCGACAAAATCGATTCGCGGCTGCAGGCGCATCCGGACATGAAGCTGCTGCCCGGGCTGGACATGTCGTCCGGCTCGCTCGGACAGGGGATATCGGCCGCGGTCGGCATGGCGCTCGCCGCGAAGCTGAAGAAGGCGGCCTGGCGCGTCTACTGCATGATCGGCGACGGGGAGTCGCAGGAAGGGCAGGTGTGGGAAGCCGCGGACATCGCCGCGAAATACGGTCTCGACAATCTGACCGTCATCCTGGACTGGAACCGGCTGCAGCAATACGGCTGGCCGGGCGCAGACGGCAGGGAACGGCGCGCGCCGGTCGAGCGGCCGGTGGAGCGGTGGCGGGCGTTCGGGTTCCATGCCGTCGAGATCGACGGCCACGACTTCACGGAGATTCTGCGCGCGTTCGACGAGGCGAAGGCCGTGCGCGGCCGGCCGCAGATCATCGTCGCGCGGACGGTGAAGGGAAAAGGGGTCGGCTTCATGGAAAATGCCCACCACTGGCACTCGCGCGTGCCGACGGCGGAAGAACTGGCGCAGGCGATCGAGGACATTCGGGGAGGGTTGGCGTCATGACGAAGACGGCGGAGCTCATCTCGATGCGGGACGCGTTCGGCGACAAGCTGCTGGCGATGTCCCGCGAGCATGACGACCTCTATGTGCTGGACGGCGACCTGGCGACGTCGACGAAGCTGGACAAGGTGGCGGAGCTGAATCCGGAGCGCTTTCTCCAGATGGGCATCGCCGAGCAGAACATGCTCGGGGTGGCGGCGGGCATGGCGGCGGCCGGCCTGCAGCCGTGGGTGTGCACGTTCGCGGCGTTCCTCGTCAAGCGGGCGCTCGACCAGATCGCGGTTTCCATCGCCCAGCCGATGCTCGACGTGAAGCTGATCGGCGCCTACAGCGGCCTGCTGACCGGATGCACGGGCAAAACGCACCAGGGGCTGGAGGACATCGCGATCATGCGGAGTCTGCCCGGCATGACGGTGCTTGCGCCCGCCGATGCGGCCGAGCTGGAGAGCATGATGGAATTCGCCCGGGCATACAAGGGGCCGGTCTACATCCGGGTGGCGCGCGACGCGTATCCGGCGATATTCGACAGCGGCCATCGGTTCGAGCCCGGCAAGGGCGTCTGGCTGCGCGAGGGAAGCGACCTGACGATTATCGCGACCGGCACGCAGACGAGCCGTGCCCTGGAGGCGGTCGACCTGCTCGCCCGGGAAGGCGTGAGCGCCGCGCTGCTCCATCTGCCGTCGATCAAACCGATCGACCGGGATGCGATCGGGCGGGCGGCGCGGCTTACGGGCGCGATCGTCACCGCGGAGGAGCATTCGGTCATCGGCGGACTCGGCGGCGCCGTCGCGGAAGTGTTGGTCGAGACGGATCCGGTGCCGATGGAGCGGGTCGGCGTCATGGACCTCAATTCCGAATCGGGGCCGAACGACGAGTTGCTCCGGAAATACGGCCTGACGCCGGCGGACATCGCGGAGAAGGCGAAGGCCGTCCTTGCGCGGAAGGCGGGTCGGCAGGTTTCCGGCTGTGCCGGACATTCCACAATCGGAGGTTGACTGTCATGGATCACATCATGCATGCCGGACCGTGGATCGACGGCCGGGAGCTCAAGGGCGGCGGACGGGCGACGCACGAGGTGACGAGTCCGTACGACGGCCGCGTCGTCGGCCGTGTCGACTACGCTACCGCGGAAGATCTCGACGCGGCCATCGCGTCGGCGGAGCGGACGTTCCGGAAGACGATGCGGAAGATGCCCGCCCATCAGCGGTCGGCGATTCTCCGCAAGGCGGCGGACCTGCTCGAGGAGCGGGCGGAGCGGTTCGCGCGGACGATCACGGCGGAGGCGGGCAAGCCGATCCGCGACGCGCGGGCGGAGGTCGGGCGCGCCGTCCAGATTCTCCGCTTCGCATCGGATGAGGCGAAGACCTTGACCGGCTCGACGGTGCCGATGGACGCGGCGATCGGCGGCGAGAACCGGATCGGCATCGTCCGGCGGGTGCCGATCGGCGTCGTGGCGGCGATCACGCCGTTCAACTTCCCGCTCAATCTGGTGCTGCACAAGCTTGCGCCGGCCTACGCGGCCGGCAACACCGTCGTGCTCAAGCCCGCGGACAAGACGCCGCTCTCCTCGGCGCTGCTCGCGAAGCTGTTCGCCGATGCCGGGCTGCCGGACGGCGCGCTGAACATCGTGTACGGTCGGGGCTCGACGCTCGGCAAGCCGCTCTGCACCGATCCGCGCGTCGCCAAGGTGACGTTCACGGGCAGCGTGCCGATCGGCCTGCAGATCAAGGAATGGACCGGACTGAAGAAGGTGACGCTCGAGCTCGGCTCGAACTCGCCGAACATCCTGTTCGAGGATTGCGATCTCGACGCGGCGGTTGCCGGGCTCGTCAAAGGCGCCTTCGTCTTCGCGGGGCAGGCGTGCATCTCCGTGCAGCGGATCTACGTCCAGTCGTCGATCTATCAGGCATTTCTGGACCGGTACGTGCCGGAGGTGCGGAAGCTGGTCCTCGGCGATCCCGCGCTCGAGACGACCGACATCGGCCCGATGATCAGCGAGGCGGAGGCGGTCCGCGCGGAAAGCTGGATCCAAGAGGCGGCGGAGCAGGGCGCGAAGGTGCTGACCGGCGGCAGGCGCAGCGGCACGTTCGTGGAGCCGACCGTGCTGGTCGACGTCAGCCCGGACATGAAGGTCGTCTGCCAGGAGGTGTTCGCGCCGATCGTGTCCGTCATTCCGTTCGGAACGGAGGAGGAGGCGGTCGCGATGGCCAACGACTCCGATTTCGGGCTGCAGGCCGGCGTCTTCACGAACGACCTGAACCGGGCCCTGCGGGTGGCCGAGGCGCTCGAGACCGGCGGCGTGTGGATCAACGAGGTCTCGACGTACCGCCAGGACAACCATCCGTACGGCGGCGTCAAGCTGAGCGGCGTCGGGAAGGAAGGCGTCAAATACGCGATCGAGGATATGACCGACATCCGGTTTCTCGGCATCCGGCTGCGTCAGGCGTAACCGGCCGACGCGGCAACAACGCGAGGGGACGGCGTACGATTCCGGCGGACGGATCGGGGCCGTTCCCTTTTTGCCCGGCCGCAGACGGGCAGCGGCAGGAATCGGGCGGCAGGAACGCGAATCAGACCATGGCAGATCTTGTCGGAGGATGACGTTCCATGGCATTGAGGCGTTTTGCCGCCGAATGGAGAAGCTTGGCGCTGACGTTGATCGCGCTCGCGTCCGCGACCGTCTGGGCGGCGGAAGCGCGCGGGCCGGAGGTCTATATCGAATGCGTCGCGATCGCGGTGATTCATGTCCGGTTTCGGATGGCGGCCGCCAGGGCCAAAGGCTGGAAGAGGCCGGTGCATTTGCTGATCGCGGCCGGGGCGCTGGCGGCGGGACTCGAAGTTCATCCGGCCTTCCTCCTGCCGTTTCCGATCGTCGCGTATGAATTGGTCGCCTACGATTCGTGGCCGGACTGGTGCAAGATGATCGCGCCGGCGATTCTCTTGCCGGTGGTGCCGGACGACTGGCGGACGGCGTACGGCATCGCCGCGGCGATCGCCTTCGTCAGCCTGCACGGGTTTCACACCGACGCGCGGCGGATCAAGTTGCTGCAGGACGAGCTGGAGCGGTGTGCGGGCATGCCGCGCGAGAGCGAACCGGATCCGGACGAAACCGGAGCTTCCGCCGGCCAGGCCCATCCGAATCAAACGCCATGAGCGGCGGGGTCATGCCCCGCCGCTCATTCTTTCGAGCTCGGCCGTCAGCGCGTCAAGCTGGAGATAGCTTTCCTTCACGTTGTTGATCCGTTCGTCCTGGGTGACCATGCTGGCCGCCATTTCCTCGACGGCCGCCATGTTCGACTCGGTCGCCTCCGCGATGAACGCGACCCGCTCGGCGATGTTCCGGTATTGCCGGAAGACGTCGCCGGACGAGGCCTGGACCCGGACGGACTGCTCCGCGAGATGCTCGATGTCGCCGGCGAGCGCGCCGATCGTGTCCGCCATCCGCTTGGCGGCGTGGTGGCTCGAATCGATCATTTTCTGGCCGAGATGGACCTGGCCGGCCGCCTCGTCCGACTTCTGCCGGATGCGCTCGAGGATGTCCGTGATCTGCTTCGTCGATTGCTGCGACGTCTCCGCCAGCTTGCGGATCTCGTTCGAGACGACGGCGAACCCGCGGCCGTGCTCGCCGGCGCGCGCCGCCTCGATCGCCGCGTTCAGGGAGAGCAGATGCGTCTGCTCGGAGATATGGTTGATCGCCGCGACGATCTCGTGGATCGCTTCGTTGTACCGGTTGAGCTCGGCCATGATCGCCGCCGTCCGGTCAATCATCTCGTTCACGCGGTTCATGTCTTCCGACAGCCGGAGCGCTTCTTCCCGTCCGCTGTTCATTTGCACGACGGCTTGCCCGGCGAGCTCCTTCATCGCGTCGGAGCGTTCCGCGAGCTCCCCGACGGCCTTCTCGACCGCCTGGATCGATTCGTTGATCTCGCCGATGCCCCGGGTCTGCGCCTCGATGCTCGCGGACATCTCGTTGAACGCCTTCGTCACTTCCTGCGAGATCGTGCTGGTCGACGTAATGTTCTCCTTCAGGTTCGAGCTGAACGTCTTGAGCGTCTGCAGGGAAGCGGCGATCTTCGTGTAAATGTCGCGCATCCGGTTCCGCTCCTCGACGGCCTGCTCGCGCTGTCTGTCGGCCTCCCGCTGCAGCCCCTCGCTGAAGCGGGTGGACGCGATGAGCGGCACCGCGATCATGAACAGATAGAGCATGATGGTAAGCGGCGAATGGTTGGTGAACATCTCCTCCCGGTACGGACTGAGGAAGAGGTAGACGGACAGGGCGAGGCCGAGCGCACCGGTGAAGATGAGCGCGCGGAAATTGTTGTACAGCGTCATGACCGACAGATTCACGAACACGAGAAAATAGGTCGTGATGATGGGGTCCGTAACGGCGAGCAGGAGAGTCAGAACGCTGATGATGATCGGAATGAAGTACATGACGTACTCGGGAAACCAGCGCATGTACGTCATGAGCGTCGCCGTTCCGCAGGCGATCACGCCGACGATCGCCAGCGCGACGATCGATGCGGGCGGCGCGTCGGTCAGAAAATCGACGACAATGCCGAGGATCAACATGCCCCAGATAATATTCACAAGCAGCTTGTTGCGTCTGTGCAGGGTATCGGCGGCGTTCATGAATTCCATCCTTTCTGATTGTGATGTCGGGGTGCCATGTTGCTTTCACATTACCATAATTTGCTCGAATTGTGCAATGTAATGAATATGTAAGGCGAATTTTGTCGCAACAAACAAAAAACGGCCGATCCCCGCGGGGGATGGCCGCATCGGGTGTCATGTCCCGGGGCCGGGCTGCCGCTCCCGGTTCTTTTCTTCCTCGAAATAAGCCTTCAGCTCGTCCCGCTTCTTCTCGTTCGCCAGATCCACCTTGTTCTTCAGGAAATGTTCGGCGATCGTGTCCCAGTCTGGCTTCGCGCCGCGCAGCCGCATCGCGCGGATCGCGCTCCTCACCATCCGCCGCTCCTTCGCGTTCGAATGGGTGTCCCGGTAATGCCGGACATCGCCGAGATCGAGCCGGTCGCGCAGCGCCCGGAAAATGCCGGCCGTCATGACCGCGTCGCCCAGCGCCCGGTGCGCCTTCCCGCCGGGCGCGAGACCGATCATGCCGAGCGCCCGTTCGACGCTCACGTCGTTCTTCAGGCCATGCAGGCGCAGAAACCCTTTCAGCAGATCGTAGTACCGGACGGACAGCCAATACGCATCGTCGAGTCTGTGCATGCGCGTGTCGAGCACGATGCGCTTCACATCTTCGCCGCCCCAGGTGACAAGCAGAAACGAATCCGGCGGCCCGAGCCAGCGGATGAACCGGTCGATGACGGCGGGAAAGCGTCCGGCCCGGTCGATTTCCTCCTGGGTGATGCCGGTTTTGTCGCGGATGAACTTGTTCAGTTTCGCGAAATAGACCGGCCGGATGAGCGCCGTGAACGTGTCGATCTGGCGAAGCCCTTCATCCAGCCGGACCGCGCCGATCTCGATCACCTCCATCGGCAGGTCGCTGGCGAACTTGCGGCCATTGAATTCGATATCGAGAATGACGTAGTGCATGGATACCTCCGGAAAGCATGAATGCCAACGCCTATTGTACCATGATCGGCCCGGAGCTCAAAAAAAAAAAGACCGCCCCGTCAGCGGATCTCCCGGTACAGGCGGGTGCGGTTGCGCTCGCGCTTCGCGGCATACAGCGCCATGTCGGCGAAGTGCAGAAGCTGCTGGGCGTCCATCGAGTCGTCCGGATAGACGCCGATGCCGATGCTGGCCGTGACGGTCGCCTTGTGGCCTTCCAGCACGTAAGGAAGGCTCAGCCCCTGATTGAGCCGCTTCGCCAGCCTCCTGAGCGTGCATTCGTCCGTCGCCGACACGAGCGCGGTAAATTCGTCCCCGCCGAGCCGGAAGATCGCTTCCGACTCGCGGTCCGACCCGTCAGGCGAGATGTGCTGCAGACGGACGGCGGAATCGCCGAACAGATGCCGGAGCCGGCCTGCGATCTGCACCAGCAGCGTGTCGCCCGTCTGATGCCCGAACGTGTCGTTGACTTCCTTGAACCCGTCGATATCGATGCAGAAGACGGCGAAGGGCCGGTTCAGGGCGGTCATGTGCTGCAGCGTGTCGTAGAAAAATCTCCGGTTGAACAGGTTCGTCAGCGCGTCGATGTCGGCATACCAGGCGAGCTCCGCTTCCTTCTTCTTGCGCAGCTCGATCTCGTGCCGCAGCCGATCGACCAGCCGCCGCGTCTCCTCCGCCATGCCCACGCTGATGAACGCCTTGCCGATCTGCATGGCGAACGAATGGACGAGGCTCAGCGAATTCCGGCCGGGCTCGAACCAGGCGAGCCCGATCGGCGACTCGTTCACAATCAGCGGCGTGACGATGAGATCGAAGCGGTCCGTTTTGCGGCTCGTGTAGATCCGGTACACGTCCGCCAGCGGGGCGCCTTCCGGAATGGCGTCCGCGATGTTGTCAAAGTCGGTGAACGCGAAGATCGTCTTCCGCCGCTCGCCGGGGACGGGGGTCTCTTCCATCATCAAATACAGGGTCGGAATGCCGATCCAGCCGAGATAGGTGTTGAGCACCCTCAGCACGTCTTCGGTTGATTGCGAGAGCAGCAGTTCCTGGTTGATGAAATCGAGAATGCCGCGGTCCCGCTCGGCATCGATCAGGTGGCGGATGACGGCTGCGCCGTCGGCGGCGTCCGCGATGAACCGGGCGGCGAGCCACACGGTCTCCGCGCGGCGGAACCGTTCCGGATCGGCCGCGCATGCCGGCATCATCAGCTCGCGCATCCGTTCGACCAGCCGGAGCCGGTCCAGATGGCGGTTGTTCGGCTCGCGCGACGCAAAGGCGTGCCAGAGCGCTTCCATGAACCGGCGACCGCCGTCTCCCGCAGTATCGCGCAGCGCGCTTGCCGCCAGTTCCCGCCAATCGAATCCGGCAGTCGGATATTCCGCACGCATCGCCTCGGCGGCCTCCTGAGCCGGATTTCCGCCGACGGCGCGACCGGGGACGGAAGGAGGCTCGTCTGCCGCCGGAATGATGCGGTCCACCGTGCAGCCGCAGGAGTCCCGGTACCGGATGATCGTGGGAATCTCCCGGACGAGCGGGAATTCCTCGCCCCGGATCATCCGGTGCAACTGGTCGAGGGCATCGTATCCAATGGCGTGGAACGGATAGTCGATCGTCGTCAGCGCGGGTTTCGCGAAGGCGATGAGGAACGAATCCTCATAGGTGGCAAGGGCGATGTCCTCCGGCACGCGGATGCCCCGCCGCTTCAAAATATCGGTCACGGTCAGGCCGTCGGTCTGGTTCATGGTCAGGATCGCGTCGACCGGTTCCGGCTGTCCGTCGATCAGCCAATCCACGGAGCGATTGAGGCGCTCGACCACGTCGTGGATGCCTTCCAGCGGCTCGAGCGGGACGATGAGCCGCTCGTCGTAGCATCCGAGCTCGACAAGCTCCTGCTTGAAGCTGTCCACGCGCTCGTCCAGCGTCCAGGAGGGGATGTAGCCGATCCGCCGGCGTCCGTGAACCTGGTGCAGGTGCCGCACCAGTTCGCGGACATAATCGCCGCCGGGCATGACGATGGAATGGATGCCGGAATCGGCATGCGGTTTGCCGATGGTCAGCAGTCTGACCGGAGCCAGCCGGTCGCGGAAATACGGCATGTGGACCTCGTCGAACTCGCGCGCCCAGCCGATGAGGATGAGTCCGTCCAGCTTGAACGCGGCGAGATGATCGGCGATCTGGTCGATCTTCCGCCGGATCGGCAGCCCGCTGTCCGGAGCGGCCTGGAGCTCGCGCATCAGATCGATGTCCGTGACGAACGGACTGAAATAGATGAAATTGACGCCGCGCTCTTCGGCAGCCTGCCGGGCTCCGCCGAAAATCAGCGCTTCCGAGTGGTAGTTCGTGTTGATGCCGAGCAGGCCGATGGTCGGCCCTGCTGCGGCGCGTCCTGGTGTCCGAGGCATGTTCATGATGAGCCCTCCGGATTTCAGCGCGCAAGAAACAGAAAACGCTTTCTGTCATCTACAAGTATATCAAAGATTGCCCCGTCCACAATGACGGAAAATCATTGGCAACAATTAGAAACAAAATGTATCAAATTACCGAAACAAAACGTATCATTCCGGCGTCTTTTTATGCAGGCTTGCCGATGGAGGTGCCGAGTATGGCAAACCTGGAGGTGCTCCGATGCGCAGATGGATGCTGGTGCTGATGGCTTCGGTCCTGCTGTTTGCGGTGTGCGCGCCGCCCGGAACAGCGGGCGCCGAAGCGCGGAGTGTGGAGGAGAAGTATGATTTTCTGGTGCGGCGGGGAATTTTCACCGGCTTCGACGACGGCAGCGCGCGCCTGAATGATCCGATGACGCGCGAGCAGTTCGCCGCCGTCCTGTACCGGCTGTGGGAGCTCGGCGCGGTCGACACCCGGCCGTCCTACGACGATGTGCTGCGGACGCGCTGGTCGTTCGACGAGATCGAGGCCGTCACCCGGGCCGGCCTGATGCGGGGGATCGGCGACAGGCGCTTCGGTCCGCTGCTCAACGTGACGGTCGAACAGCTCGCCGTCGTGCTCGTGCGCGGCTACGGCGCGAGCGGCGAGGCGGGGAGCCGGGTGACCGGGAAGGTGTCGCCCTGGGCCGCGAGGGACGTCGGCATCGCGCTCCGGAGAGGCTGGATTCCGGCGCAGTCCGACTATACGATGCACGCGCGGCGCAGCCTGCTCGTGGAGGCGGCCTACGCGGTGTACCTGGACCTGCATCCGGAGAGCCGGGATACGGAAAAGCCGCGGATCGTCTCGCACGGCATCAACCCGGACGCGAGCGTGACGCTGAGGTTCAGCGAGCCGCTCGACGAAGCTTCGGCGACGAACCGTTCACATTACGCGTTCGACCAAGGACTGAAGATTCTGTCCGTCTCCCTGTCGCAGGACAAGCGGACGGTGACGATCGTGACGGAGCGGCAGAAGCCGAACACGGTCTACCAGCTTACGGTGCGGGACGTGAAGGATCTCGCGGGCAACCGGATGGATGAGCGGCGCGATCTCTATTTCATGTCGGTGGTGGACACGACGCCGCCGGCGGTGACGAAGGTGGTGTCGACGAAGAACTCGGTGGAGCTGACGTTCAGCGAGAAGCTCGACCCCGAATATGCCGAGCAGACCCAGTACTACATCATCGACGGCGGCATCGGACTGCCGCTGCGCGCGGTCTATGACGACAGCCGGCAGACCGTCACCCTGTTCACGACGGACCAGACCCCGGGGCAGCGCTATACGTTGCGCATCTTCGCCGTCCGCGACCTGGCGGGCAACCTCATCGCACCGGATACGTCCGTCGTGTTCGGCGGCGCGGGCCAGGCGCCGGCGGAATACGCGCTTGCGGGCATCCAGGCGGTGAACGTGAACACACTCGAACTGACCTTCACGAAATCGATGAAAGAGGTCAACCTGAACCGCTTCGCGATCACGATCCTGACGGAGAACAACAGCCCGTTCAGCATGTCCGGCATTCAGTATTACGTCTATCGCAAGCCGGGCGTCGACCAGACGTTGACCGTGCAGTTCCGGACAAAAGGGGATGCGAATCCCGAGCTGTTCCGCTCCGGCCGCACCTATGTCGCCGAAGTGACGGGACTTGCGGGCATGCTGACGTCCGGCGGCGCGAACCGCCGCGCCTTCGCGGGCAGCGGGACCGCCAATCCGGCGCCGTATGCGACCCATGTGACGGTCGTGAACGCGACGACGATCGTCGTCCATATGAACGAGCCGGTGCGCGGCATCACGAACGCGGTCTTCCGGCTGACCGATCCTTCGGATCAACCGGTTCCGATCGTCTCGAACGACGCGGGCGGCTCGGGCTCGATCGTGACGAACGTGACGCTGAAGCTCGGCGCGGGCCTCAAGGCCGACACCGTCTACACGCTGTCGTTCCGTTCGGGCGCCACGGACGCGCCGGGATGGAACGGATGGAAGACGGAGGAGAACGGAAAGCCTTACAGGATCACGTTCCGGGGCGTCGAGCCGGTCAACGCCGCGCCCCGCTTCGAATCGGCGTACGCCGCCGACCGGCACACGATCGAGCTGCGGTTCACCGAACCGGTGAACGGCGCCGATCTGAACGTCTACCGGCTGTACGACGAGACGGCGGGCAAGGAGGTGCCGATCGCGAAGAGCGAGTACGGCCATTATGTCGTCTCCGCCGACAAGCGCGGCGTCACGCTCCATCTGAACGCGGAGAAAACCGGTCCGCTCCTGTCCGACCGGATCTACAAATTGTCGTACCGGGAATCGGGCGGCGCGTACATCGCCGATCTCGAGGGCAAGAAGCTCGATCCGGCCAGCGGCGGCGGCGAAGTCCGCTTTTCCGGCTCGGACCGGAGCAACCCCGTGCCGTTCATCAAGTCCGTCGAGGCGTCGAAGCGGGAAGTGCGGGTCGTCTTCAGCGAGCCGGTGCTCGGGTTCTCCGGTCAGGTCAACTTCTTCGGGCTGACGATCGGCGGACGTGCGATCGTGCCGACCGGCGGCTCGATCGACGGGAATGTCGTCACGCTCCGGATACCGGAAGTCGAGGTCGGCGCCGAAGGCGTCATCCGGATCACCCCGGACGGCATGCAGGGTTTGCGCGACTACAACGGGCAGGCGCCGGACGAGGCGGAGGTCAGGTTCACGGTCCGGTGACGCGGCGCGGAGGATTTTGGCCCGGGTATATCGAATGGATTACGGAGACACCGTATCGGACAGTGGCGCCGTCCGGGGCTCCGCGGGAGGAGGTTGACGGAATGAACAGACAGCAGGCGGTGGATACGGCGAAAATGTATTGCCGGGAAACGCGCCGGACGCAATACGTCGTACGGACCGGCCCGGACGAATACGCGGTCTGGAACCGGGACGAACTCGCGAAGGCGCTGGCCGATGGCCGGTGCGAGCGAGACGACATCATCTTCAGCATCCAGGGCGAAGCGGACGAGGAACCGGCGTAAGGCGGAATCGGCCGGCAGACGGGGCAAGACATGGACCCGTCGGCCGGCCGTTTCACATGACAAATGGACGTTAACATTTAAGGATGTAAATCATTTACGCAGATAATTGTCGTGCAATCCGTGCTGTTCCGTTGCGTATTGACGGTTTTGGCGGACGGGCGCATAATGGGGGCAATTGCCCCCCCGGGAACGGAAGACCGGGCGGGAATCGGGGAGGGAGCGCGGGCTTGCGGATCGAACAGGTATCTCCGCACGAATACGCGATATCCGGCCTGATCGTCGAACGGCTGCACGAGCTTGCGTACTGCGTATTCGACCTGGAGGCGACGGGGCCGGACCCGGATCGCGACCATGTGACCCAGATCGGCGCGGTGAAGGTTGACGGAAGCGGCGAACCGGAAAACGGGACATTCGCAACGCTTGTCCGCCCGCCGGTTCCGATCCCCGAACCGATCGAGCGGCTGACCGGCATCCGCAATGAAGATGCGGCGAACGCGCCGCCGTTTCCGGAAGCGTACCGGTCGTTCCGCGGGTACGCGGCGAACCGGGTGCTGGTCACCCAGTGCGGCTACGAGTTCGACGGGCCGCTGCTCGCAAGCGAATGCGGCCGCCACGGGCTCGATCCACCGGATTGTCCGATGCTGGATGCGAAGGCGCTCTTCACTTACGCTTTCCCCGAAATCGACGAGATTCCGTCGACCGACTTCATGATCCGGTTCTTCGGCATCGACGACCGCGATCTGCCCCGGCACGACGCGCTCGGGGACGCACTGCTGATCGCCCGGATCTTCGGGCGGCTGCTGGCCGCATGCCGGGAGCGGGGAATCACGGAGATCCGGATCACGGAGCCGCTGCGCGTGAAGAAGGCGCGGCTCCGGCCGCTTGTCTAGAAAGGCAGGATGCATCATGAACGACAAGGTCACGGCGGGGGGCATGCTCAGGTTCTTCGTGCCACTCGGCCTGTCCGCCAGCCTCGTCTCGCTGTCGCACGTCATCATCAACAGCACGCTGGCGCGGGCGCCCGATCCCGAGCCGACGATCGCCGCGTACACGATCGCGATGAGCATATTCACGATCACGGAGCGGCCGGCCGTCTACCTGCGCCAGACCTGCTCCGCGCTCGCGGCCGACCGGACGGGCTTCCGCTCCGTCGCGGTCGTGATGGTATACGTGCTGCTGTTCACGCTCGGCTTCGGCTCGCTCCTCTCGTACACGCCGCTCGGACCGTGGGTGTTCGGCGCGCTGTTCAACGCCGGCGAGACGCTGCTCGGCGAAACGCTCGCAAGTTATCGGATCCTGTTCTTCGTGACGGTGTTCTCGGCGATCCGCTGCCTGTTCCACGGCATCATCATCCGCAACATGCAGACGAAATGGCTGACGATCGGCATGGTCGTGCGGATCTGCACGATGTACGGGCTGTCGCTCGCCTTCCTGCATGCCGGGTGGACGATCGACGGCCGGACGGGCGCGCTCATTTTCCTGGCCGGGATGTTCGTGGAGGCCGCCGTCAGCGCGTGGGAAGGCCGGCGGATCTACCGCCTGATGCCCGAGCGGCTCACGGAGTCGACGATCCGGCGGCCGCGCGACGTGATCCCGTTCTACCGTCCGCTCGTCATCACGTCGTTCATCTCGGTCATGCTTGCGCCGTCGATCAACGTCATGCTCGGCAAGACGGCGGACATCGAGCTGGCGATCGCGTCGTATTCCGTCGCGCTCGGCGTGCTGAACGTGGTGAACAGCTTCTTCACCTACGTGCACCAGATCGTGCTGAACTTCCACCGCCGGGATCCCGCGGCCGTGCGGCGGTTCGCGCTCGGCGTCAATCTGCTGCCCGCCGCGCTGGTCGCCCTGCTCGCCTGGACGCCGGCAGGCCGGGCCGTGTTCGGCGCGATCGTCGGGGCGGAAGGCGCGCTGCTCGACGCGAGCATCGAGGCGCTGCGCGTGTTCATGCTGTTCGCGCTCGTCTACCCGTGGGTCGATTATTGCAACGGACTGGCCATGCTGCACAAGAAGACGCGCTTCATGATGGGATCGCAGGCCGGCAACCTGTCAGTGACGATCGCGGCGCTCATTCTGCTGGCCGCGGCCGTTCCCGGATGGAACGGGAAGATCGGCGCGCTCGCGCAATCGTGCGGTGTCGCGGCGGAGCTGGCGGTGCTCGCGATTTTGCTCGCCGGATGGCGGCGGAGACAGAATAAACAGGAGAAAGCCAACGCGTAAAAAAACACGGAAAGGAAGGATCGGCATGCGATTGGGCGGACAGGTGTTTCCCGAACGGAAGGAACCCGAAGGGTGGGCGGCGGCCCACGCGAAGATGGGCTACCGGGCGGCCGTGTTCCCGGTGCGCCACGACGCCGGCGACGAGGTGATCCACGCGTACGCGCGCGCGGCGGAGAAGGCCGGGCTCGTCATCGCCGAGGTCGGCGCCTGGAGCAATCCGATCAGCCCGGACGAGCGGACGCGCCGCGAAGCGATCGAATACTGCAAGCGCCAGCTCGCGTTGGCCGACCGGGTCGGCGCGCGCTGCTGCGTGAACATCGCCGGCTCTCGCAACGCGGAAAAATGGGACGGCCCGCACCCCGACAACTTCTCGGACGAGACGTTCGGGCTGATCGTGGACACGGTGCGCGAGATCGTCGACGCGGTGAAGCCGACGCGCACGACGTTCGCGCTCGAGACGATGCCGTGGGTGTTCCCGGACTCGGCGGATTCGTATCTGGCGCTGATCAAGGCGATCGACCGGAAGGCGATATCGGTTCATTTCGATCCGGTGAACATGATCTCGAGCCCGCGCGTCTATTACCGCAACGGCGAGATGATCCGCGATTTCGTGAAGAAGCTCGGCCCGTGGATCACGAATTGCCACGCGAAGGATATCCGGCTCGAAACCCGGCTCACCGTCCATCTCGAAGAGGTGATCCCGGGCGCCGGCGCGCTGGACTACCGGGTGTTCCTGGGCGAAATCGCGAAGCTCGATCCGGACACGCCGGTGATCATCGAGCACCTGAAGACGGAAGAGGAGTACCGGCAGGGG